>Ga0116231_10000437_pt1 | contig 71353 bp, 54 predicted proteins | sample S1TSphgellanicum_2_FD_89695 | JGI IMG/M metagenome (GOLD analysis project Ga0116231, IMG submission 89695) | Host-associated microbial communities from peat moss isolated from Minnesota, USA - S1T2_Fd - Sphagnum magellanicum MG | ecosystem: Host-associated > Plants > Peat moss > Unclassified...
TGAGGGGGGGGGGGGGGGTGGTTTGGGTTTTTGTGGGGGGGGGGGGTGGGGTGTGTTGGGCGGGTTCTTTTTTTCTCTCTTTCATCTTTTATTTTTCACCTCTCTTTCAAAACATCAACAAAGGAAGAATAAGAAGGCAACAACTACAAGGGGGGGAGTTCACCTTCCTCTTCATCTTTTTGTTCTTTGTCATTGGTTGTGCAAGTTAAGAAACGTTGCAACAATTTGAAGGAGGGAGGTGAAGGAGTGGGAAGTAAATGAGTGGTAGTGCATTGGAAGAAAACTATGTTTTTGTAGCCAATCAATTTGCAATTGCTTGCAACTATTTGTTGTTTCCAACTAATGTTGGTTATTTCTACAACTATTTTTTAGATTTGGTCATGCTTGTAACTATGTTCCAATTAACTTGCAATAAATGTTTCCTTCATCCTTTCATTTAGATAGTTTTTAAAATGTTTTTCTTCCAAGAAGACCCATTTATGTACCATTAGTTGCAAAAGTGTCCAAATGAGTTGCAACCCTTTTGGTATTCAAAATGTATTGTATTTATTCTAAGGTGTATGGGTTTACAATGGTGTACTCAATGTAATCTACCCATTAATATATGAAAATATATTATAATGTAGATGTGTATAAATATGGGTTATATATATTGATTGTATTCAAGTTATATGTAGGTTATATTTTTTACACAAACTATTGTTAATTTTTCAACCATAAAAAACTTCCCAAAAATATATTTAAAATAATGTACAATTATTGTAAAATCATCTTAATTATAGTAATTATACATTAATTACAAAATTATTTAATTTATGATTGAACTTAATATTCATAACTTTTTATTTATATTTAAAACTATTGTTCAAAATATTCATAGTAATTTTATTGTAGTTAAAATCATTGATGTAATTATATTATTTTCAATACATTAAGTTACTTTATGTTTTACATATAATTTCAAATATATAAATATTCCTATTAGACTATTACACAAAATATTTATATTTTTTGAATAAAAATAAAATTACTGTAATTAATGTATAATTATTATAAAACCATTATTATTGCTTTATTTATACAAAATAATTATGCATAGATATAAGTAAACTTTTGATTTTTCCCACAAAATTCAAATTGCTCAAAGTTTGGACAACCATGTTTGTGTGGTGTGCCATACAATGCACACCACTCATGAATGGAGCATGATTTTTCATCAGCTTTGTGGTGACACCATTTTTGAGGCCTTGAAAAATTTTCACTCCATTTGTTCCAAAACAAACCAACTTGTTTGCCACATCTATTTTAGTCATGCTTCCAAACTCAACAAGACTTTGTATAATAAGCTTAATCAAATTAGCAAAAATTGCACCATCCAAAACCCTTTGTAGGTTAAGCAAAATTAGGACCTACTTCCACCCATCAATCACATATAGATGAACTAAAAGCCAATTTTGGTTGTCAACAATGGTGACTTCATCACAACTCATTGAAATGAATAATGTTTTTTGGACAACAACATTCATGGTTTGGCTATGCATTGCTTTAGCCATGGTTTAGCTTGTGGTATTTGACCAATGTTTCCAAGGATAATGTTCCACTTTCAAGAATTGGAAAAGTTTCTTGAAATCCTCAAAATTATCATCAAGCACCCTTGCTGGAACAAATGGAAGATTGTAACAAATTGTAGGTATTTCTTTTTCTTCTTTGTTTTGTCACCATTTGCAACTTGCCCAACAACTATATCACATCTTCTAAAGGCATGTAGTTTTTCATTTTTCATGTGAACATTAGAAGGACAAAGAAAATATTGCCCTAGAATAACTCCTGGTCTAGCCTCATTACATCTTCTCATTCTAGAATGTTTGATGAAGGAATCTGGTTTTGGAATTAAAAGCTTGTTGAAGGTAGATTTTTACCAAAACCAGATATTTATCGAAGTCAAATTTTTATTGGATGTTTATTGAATTTCCTTTACCAAAAAACTTTTTATTGAAACTGATTTTACTATTGATTTAGATTATGTATATTTAGGACTAATTTTTTTGGGGATTAAGCTAACTGCCTATTCCACCGTTTTTGACTTCTTTCTTGGAGGTACTTAAGGTTTTGTCCCTTTGTGGACTATACAAGAGAATAATTTCTAAGGTAAAATCACTTTTTCTTGCCATAATTTTGTATGTACAATTCTATGTGTATTTGTTTTCCTTCGTATGTTTGGAATATTCTAACTTTTTATATGTGAGAATTCTTTATTATATATTTGCTTTAGGTTTGTTTTCATAAAAAGTTTATGACGTTGCCCTACTTAGTTTGGACAGTCCCTTTTGAATTACTTTTTGTTTACCTAAAGAGAGCAAAAAGACTTTTCTTCTATTCTCTTATTTTATTTCTTTCAAAACCCAATAGTTCATTGGGTGGTCTTAACATTTGGTGACCATATCGTGAATGTTGAATCTAAAATTTTTAGTTCATTATCATTCCTATTTGGAAAAATATTGGTTAGAGCTATTTGATTTTACCAAAATAAACTGCAAATAAATTATTGTTGTTGTTTGCTAATATAAAAATAAAAAATCAAAATAACCCATAGATTGTACAACTTTTTTGTAGTCATTTACAATATGCCAACAATGCTGACAAGAAGTATAAAGAAAAGAATAGAGTAGGTTTTGCAAAAAAATGCTAAAAATATATAAGCACACTATAATGGACTTTTTTGGAAGTCACAATGGTAATTTTAAAAAGTGAGTCAAGTATCGTTGCATTGTATTCAAATTTATTTAAGAAACTTGGCAAAAATGAAATGAAAAATTGAAACCTACATTCTAACCTTTCAAACCCTAAAGAAAAATTACTAAAAGGATAAATGTTCAATTCAAGGTGGACTTTACAAAAGATGGTACATCCAATGTCATAGTCCAAACTACCCCAAAAAATTATCATTATGGTTTTTTTTCTTTTAGTGGAATTGGAAACTAAGCCTATAACTTTTTACCACCACAGATTGCCGTATCATAACACTTAAGATGAAAAAATCAAACAAAAAAAAATCTTTCAAAAATTTTAAGATTTAAGTCCATTTCGATATCAGAATTGATTTTTTCAAGGCCCATATTTTTAGAGGTTTTTAAAAAAAGTTTAAATTATGGCGGTATGAATTTGGAAATGGAAAAAAAATGTGAACTTCAACATCATTTAATTTTTTTTTTTGAAAAATCATTGGATTTGGATTGTAAAAATGGACTTTCATCTGCCCATTTTGGGTGAATGTAGTGTGCATTTACCTTTAAGTAGGCCACATGAGTAACCTAAAGCAACTAGAGCAGCCCAAGAATGATCCAAAGGAAGTTGCAAGCTTTCACAATGGGGAGCAAAATGAATTGGAGAATGTTACCAAAAATATCGAATTGAAAACTATATGACCTATTGAAAATCATCCATTGGAATTACAACAAATTAAAACTAAACCAAAAACTCCATGGGAACCAATGTGGGACCCTATTGAAAAAAAACTTTTTGGTACAATGAAATTGTTGCGACAAATCCACATGCTAGAAAAAGCGAAATTGATCGACTCCAAAAGCAAATTGATGAATTGTGTTGATTTCTGGGAAATGAGCCTTCTAATGAAGCATGAAGCGTGCAATCCTCAAGGATGAGTATTTTGAATGAAGAAGAATTCCATTAAAAAATTTCGGTAACACCTATTTCTAACATTTGTGCTTCTCTTCATTTGTTTCTAGCTTATATTTTTTGTTAAAACTTAGGTCACTAAATAAACAATTGTCCTTATTGGTCTATAGTGTCTTGCTTGCACATACAATATTGACAAATCGTAAACTGTATTCAGTATCTATACCTTTTCAAACTTTAATTTCAAATATTCAAAATCTGGTTTATTCTTTAGCACTACCAAATGTAGCTTGTAAAAAAGAAATTATTCCATTCATCTCTGTTCCACTTATTGGAAATGTCATGGAGCAAAATGTGATAGGTTTTCCAAATTCAATGTATCTTCATGTTGGACCTTATACACCATACTTTGGTTTTAGTTATTAGAGCATAAAAGGTGTTCCCACAATGTGGCCTCCTATGTTTGACCCCTGAGCTAACCCCACGACATCACCAAAGCCAGTTCCGAAAATTATATAAGCTAGGATTGTAACAAATAATGGGGAGCCTTCAAATGAGGAAGAGGACTATTTTGAAAGAAAACACAACCCCAAGATGCAATGAATCATTCCTACCAAAAAACCATACCATGATTAGAAGGGGAGACCATCTCTGACTGGAAATGCTAGTAGACAGCCTACTACTCGATGGAATGTACCTATGAATAACAATGGTGGTGGATATTTCAACGAAGGTAATAACAAACCTCCAAAAGGTGGCAATAATAGTTTTCCAAGAGGTCGCAAAAGCAAACACCCAGTAGACCAAATTCCAAGATCATACGTTATAGGGCCACTAGGGTTGTGGATAAGGCCTACCTGGAATCCGTGGTACCCTTCATGGTATCATGTCTAACCCCCTATTACACCAAATCCCCCACCAAGTAAGAAACCCTTACCCTACCCCATTTATGTTGCAAGAATGGATCTAGATGCGCATGTCAGTGTGTTTCCCAAATCCATTTAGGCCAATGTTTTGTTTTGCATTCACAATGCCATATTTGAGTGGGAGAGAATTTTATGAAAGCCCATTTTGTTTGCAAATTTGAAAAGATGGAAGCTACGTTTTGAAAACATTATCGAAAAGTACAAATGAATGAACAAGTGTACATGGCATTACAAATGATAAAACAAGGTGGAGATGAGAAGGTGGAAGTATACTATGAATGTGTACTGAAATTAACAAATTGCCTTTAACATCAAGCAAACGACAGTTTGCTAACAACTTTTTTTCAAGTAGGTTCACAACCATATCTCCAGATAGCCATAGTGGGGATGAAGAGGGACACCTTGTTTGAACATAAATAAGCTGTAGTCACTTGTGAAGAAAGTATGGGAGACGCCAATGAACACTAGAAGTTATTGGAACCACCAACCAAACAAGAAAAGGTTAAGGAAGGAAGGATAATAGGTGTGATCTATGGTCAATGTAATAAATCGAGACATTCCAAGGAGCGTTGCCATTAGAATCCAGACAACCCAAACAAAAAACTTAAGGACAAAAAAGAAATAGTAGTGAATGGAGTTTTGGCCCAACTTGGTGGTATAGGAACAAAATCTAGTAATAAAGGAGGTCGCAAAGAAGCAAACAAATTTGGTTCCATCATTTACCACTACTTCATCTGCAATTCCATTGAACAAAAAATTTATGGTTGTTTTTATATGAATGCATCTTAGGCCATGTTCAAGGAAAAGGTCGCAATGGTTACACCCAAGAAGGACGATGTTGTTGTCAACATGGTTTTGGCAGTAAACACCCATAGTTAGGTACTTGAAAATGTGGTATTCAATGAGAAAGAACCTCTCAAGAATAAGAGCTTGGCTAATTGGTAAGAAAAGGAAAGGTTTCAATGTTCATTTGAAGAAGCCATTAAGGACATACAATAAAAAGAGCCACTTGGAGCCAGTATACAAACACCCATTAAATCTAACCTTCCAAAGAACTTCGGTTTAGATACAGAAAATCAAATTTTTGGATCTATCGGATCTATTAATTTTATCAATTCTACTAGATCTACTAGTTTTATTAAATCTACTGGATCAACTGACATTACCGGATCAACTAACGTTACCAGATCAACTGGACCTACCAAATCTATCGATGCTATTGGTTTTATCGGTCCTATCGAAAATATAAACGTCATTGGATTTACCGGAAATATTGGTTCAACCAAAAAAATTTCAATTTTGGAAGATATCACCCAACAATTGTTGGAAAGTAAACATACCTTTACATTGGGCTAGCTCTTCAGGATCACTCCAAATTTGAAACAACATGTTGTTGCCAAATTTGCCCCTAGAAGAAGAATTATCATTGTATCAAAATCTAATCCAATTATCACTTTTGTGGCTATTGATCCTCACATGGCTATGATATAGATTTAGGTGGGCAAAAATATGGTTGAAGACATCTTATTAGATGGAGGATCCGATGCGAACATCATGACGAAGGAGCTACAAAAATGGTTAGGACTTCCAAGTCCTAAACCAACACCATACACACTTTGGATGGGAGATCAAACCATCACCAAACTAGTTAGATTCATCAAGGACCTCAAAATCCACATTCATGGATTCCCTTACATTACGACATTCATGATAATGAAGAACAATGTTTTGGATTCCACTTATTCCATGTTATTAGGTCGACCATGGTTGCGTAATGCATGTGTTATTCATGATTGAGGAAATAACTTAATCACAATTGAAGGCAATGGCATGGTGTGAACCATCATTATCACCAAACATTTGGATAATAATACCAAATGTCTCGAGGTTTTGTTGTGCTACGATTTGATGGAAGGAATCACATACAAAGAGGAAGAAATACTTTTAGTAGTAGAACTGAATTTATTTATGCTAGGGACTATATCACATTACCAGAATTGGAAATTCTCAATGTTACAATTTTTGGTGCAAAAGTCACTATAAAAAACATTATGTTCAATTTTCCACATTCTAAAAGAGAGATTTTGGTTGATACTACTTCTGCACATATCAAAGTCCAAGAGTTGGAGATCACACAATGGACATTACCTGAGGATCACCAAATATGACTGTTCAATTTGGGGACTATCGAAAATATTCAAACGATGCAACATTGGCTGGACCAATTGCCATAGATACCAAAGCATTGCTCAAGGGGTATAAAAACATTTTTGCATGGAATTATACTGATTTGAAGAAAATTCCACCATGAATTGTTTAGCATTGCATTAAACTTAACACCACTATCCCACCTATTCATCAAGCCAGGTACAAAATGAACCCAAATTATGCTCCAATATTCAAGCATGATTTGGATAAGCTTTTAAATGTTGGTTTCATTGTTCTAGTGAAGGAAGTTAGTTGGTTATCACCAATTGTCGTTGTACTGAAAAAAATGGTAAGCTCCAAATCTGCATGGATTTCTAATAATTCAATGTTGCTACCAAGAAGGATCCATATCCTTTATCGTTTATTAAAGAGGTATTGGTCGAGGTGGTGAAGCATGAGGTTTATTCGTTTTTGGATGGATATTTTGGTTATCACCAAATCATGATCGCCCCAAAAGATAGGTACAAGATTGTTTTCATCATTGATTAGGGAGTTTTTGTTGGGGTAGTCATGCCATTTGGCCTCAAAAATGTTCCACCAACTTATTAACAACCGATGAATACAACTTTCAAGGACTATCTTGGAGTGTTCATGAAATTATTCTTGGATGATTTCAACATGTTCAACAATTTGGACACCCATTTACCAAAGCTATGACTATGTTTTGATAAATTAAAAAAATTTGGTATAAGCTTGAACCCTAAAAAATGCATGTTTTTGGTGCATTTAACATTATCTTGGGATATGTGGCATCCAAGGAAGGCAAATTATTGGATCCAAAGAAATTTTCAGCTATTGTTCACATGCCTACATTGAAAACACCTAAGGACATTTAGGTTTTTAATTGCATGGCACAATATTACAAGTGTTTCATCAAGGACTTTGCTTTCATTATGGCTCCCATTACTAAGCTATTGTGGTAGACAAAAGCTTTTGAATGGATGATAGAGTGCCAATAGGCTTGGGAAGAAATCAAGTAGTGATACATGGATGCACCGATCTTGATTTCACCTCATTGGGACATTGAGTTTCATGTTCACAAATATGCTTCTAGTTTGGTAGTCGGGGCTATATTGGCGCAGAACCTTATTGGAAAATGCAACCAACTAATTGCCCATGCATCACAATTGCTCAACAACATTGAATGAAATTATAACATGATTGAAAGGGAGGCACTCGCAATGGTGTATGCTCTCCATAAATTTTGTCATTACTTGCTGAGCAACAAATTCATTTTATGTGTTGACCATATGGCACTATTATACTCGGTTTGAAAATCACAAGTTTCAAGGAAAATAGGAAGGTGGTTACTTATCTTCTTGGAGTATAATTTTCTAGTTATATCTAAACTAGGGAGATCTCACTCTATGGCAGATTCCTTATTTTGAATGCCTGATTTCACAGAAGAAAGTGGAGTATTAAATCAAACAATGGATGCCTCACTTTTCCTCTTACAGCTAGTGTGATTACAAGAAATTTCCAAGTACTTCACTACCAAAAAATTTCTAGTTTAGTACGGCTAGGAGTAAAAGAAAAGCTAACTTTGAAAGTTTTACGCTATTCTTTAATATAGTGCAAATTTATACCGTTAAGGTCAAGACCAAGTTTTGAGGCATTGCCTTCAAGACTTGAAAATCCCCACAACATTACAAGAAATGCATGAGGGAGTTGGTGGTGAACATTTTTCATCCGAAATCACAATTCACAAGATCTTGGACGCAAAGTATTGGTGGCCAACAATGCACAAGGATGTTTTCCAATATCGTCAAGCTTGTGACAACTATCAAAGAATAGGGAATTTAATACAAAGCAACATAGCAAAATTGGTAACTTCCTTATTAGCAAAACTTTTCATGAAGTGGGGATTGGATTTCGTAGGCCCAATCAAACCCATGGGTAGGTATACCAAAAACAAATACATTTTGGTAGCTACCAACTATGCCACCAAGTGGGTGGAAGCAAAGGCACTGCACATAAATATAGCAACAGTGATAGCAAAATTCATCTACAAATTCATTTTCACACAATTTCACTCTCCATTTACTTTAGTAAGTGATAAGGGAACTCAACTCATCAACAATGCCATTAAGATTCTTACCAACCATTTTTTGTTACAACATATGACCTCGAACATTTATTACCCACAAGGCAATGGATAAGTAAAATCCACCAACAAAGTTATTAGTTCATTGCTTACTAAGTTGGTGAATGAGAATTGTACTGATTGAGATGAGCATTTACACAACATTCAAAGTAACCACTAGACACACACCATTTCAGTTGGTTTGTGTCCTTTATCCTTTGATGTCAATCGAATACCTACTACCCATGAACAATTCACATCCCAACCAAAACTTCTTTCCTACCTGTATTTGATTAATCGCATGGCAAAATTGGAACATTTGGATGAAACCTGCCAAGAGGCAACAAATAGGACAAGTACAAGGCAATGGAACACAACGTTATGGGCTCAACAAAACCACAAAATATAAACTTTCTCTATGGGGGACATAGTTCTTTGGTTTCCAAAGGGTAGAAAGGAACACATTGGAAAGTTTTTAAAACGATGGTTTGGCATGTATAAAATATAGTATTGTTTCCCCAACAATACTGTATTACTTATCAATATCGACAAGTTTGAACCAAATCCCATTTTGGTGAACATTAAAAAGCTCAAACCTTATTGATATTTGGGACAAGCTCCTAGAGGACTAGTAGCTACCATTGAAGGGGGAAGAAAGCATAAGGACTCAAAGAACAAGGAACAAGGAGGATTCAGAGGAAAAGGAGGATGTAGATAACAAGGAGGATTAAGAACACAAGGAGGATTCAAGAGAAGATTTTCAGGATGCTTTTACTGAAAAACTAACTCCACCGAAAATCTCAATCAACTGAAAAAATCTAGGTGTTCATATCAAAGAACTAATATACGAATCTATTGAACCAGAAAGTAGTTTTGGTTTAGTGGATTTGATTTTTTGGTAAAGATAAACCAAAAAATTGGAATTCCATTGAAAGAGACAAAAATTCCGGTTCAATGACAAATTCCAACTTAGAATTCAAAAGGACCAATTCTGGTTTGGAATACTCAACAAAAGATTACACCCCAAAATTAGTAGGGGTAGATTATGAACTTTTCAAGGTGGAATTTTCATGGGCTGATTTTAGTTTGGAATCTACACATCAAAATCCCATCCCAAAATCTAAAGGGGCAAATTCTGGAGTTAGGGTAATCATGATCAATTGTGTTTTCATCCAAACCAATGAACTAACGCTAGAAGGACAAGAATTCACTTATACTTCTAAAATGGTTTATACAACCAATGTCGAGTTTAAGCACCCAAACTCTAGTATAAAAGAGGGAACTATTCACTCAATTTCTCCTCTTTCTTTCCAATATTGTTACGTTGCAAAATTTCTTATTGATTACTTGTTGGTGAAGATGAAGGGAAACATTAGCAAGGAAATGGCATAAAAGATGAAAAGGAAAGAAAGTTTTGATTCCGAACTAGGTGGTAGCCACGTTGCAACAAAATTTAATCGTGCGGACAAATAAAAGAGAAAAAATGGTTGTGATTTTTTCCAATAAGGGAAAGATGGAAAAGTTTCAGAGGTGGATCATTGGAAGAGATATAGAGTGGGCTTGCCACCTTGACATTTTTTGTTTGTTGGACATGCAACTAAGTTTGATCTAGCCTTTGGTGAAGGAATTTTTATAGGTCATCCCTTGGTTCAATTCGAAAATTGTAAAATCAATTGTGCAAGGAGTTCTCATTTTCATAATTGAAAAAACAGTGGCGGAGATGTTCAAACTATCAAAAATAGGCATCAACAAATTACTGGCCAAGCCAACCAAAGAAAAGGAAAAAGAAAAGGAGGCAAATGTTTATGGAAAAATTGTTTCATCGAAAGCACTTGTTGACTAGGAAGGATGGAAGGTTTCCCTTTTAAAGGGAATGTATGCAGTCAAATTACTGGCATTAATCTAGGTAATCTTATTGAAGGGCAATCGACTCATTTATGTGGCAAAAAAATTGATGAATTTTGTAGTGTTGGTAGAATAAGGGGTGAAAGTGAATTGGTCAATTATGGTATTCAACAACCTATATCACAAGTTGCAAGATTTGTCTACACCGACAAAACCCAATGTAATTAAGGACAAGACACTATTAAAATTCCTATTTTTTCAAATTAACCAAGTTGACTAAATGGGTCTTTTTGACTAGAAGACATGTATTTTTGACTAAAAGCCAAGGGCTTGAATGACAATGGGTATGTTTTGACTAATCAATTTGATTAGAGTGATTGATTTGACTAATTGAACTTAAAAATACCACCTAATCAAATTGGTTAGTGGCCTAGTTAATAAGACCACCCAATTTAGTCAAATTGGGAAGTGCCTTATTGAATAAGGCCACCTATTATATTCAATCAATAGGGTTAATTAAGTAGGCCTAGTCAAAATGGCCAATTACAAATTCCAATACTAGTTGGGTATCTTGGGACTACATTTCACATTTTGACTATGTTTGACCAATTAGAAAAAAGTTGAAAAATGTAAAAGTTAGTTAATCATAACTAAATTAATCATGATTAAAATATATATATATATATATATATATATATATGGTTTATCTAATTATGGTTAAATTGATTATATTGAAATTAATTATGACTCAACTACCTATGAAAAAACCAATTAAAAATAAAATTTAACATAACTAATCTAACCATGGTCAATTTAACAATAGTTGGTTTAACCTTATGAAGTTTAGGCATGATAATTAGTTTAACATAATTAATTTAACCATTACTAGTTGGGCCATTGTTGGTTTTACCTAGGCTATGTCACATGGCATTTGCCTAGTCAAAATGGTGTTTGACTATTTAAAAAATCATTTGATTATTATATTGACTAGTCAAAAATGTTAACTTGGGCCTCGTCAAAAAGTACATGGCCCATTCAGAATGGATAGGTTCAAAACGACTTGTCCAAAATGATTGAAAGGTTTTTTTATGCCTATCCAAAATGGGTCTTTTTGATTAAAATTTCTAGTAAAAAAATTAGTAATTTTAGTAATGACACCAAATTAAAAATTGCCCAAGTGGTGGACATTTTATTCCAGAATTGGTTTTTAGTAGACCCAACATTCATCCTATCGGAATCAAACAGGGAAGAAGGAGATGTGAAACCATTACTGAAAGCTCAGGCTACAAGAACCATCAAAGTTATAAAAGCACATTTTTGGCACGCACCCATTGATATCAATGAAGAAATGGAGGATGTCAAGGAAATTGGTGGGACAAGTGCCCAACCAGAAACCTCAAAGCAACTAGAAATCTCACCGATGTTGTTATCGACATTGAGGTCTTGGAATTTGGGCTAGCTTTGTCCTTGAAATCCTATACTATCCCTAGGGAAGTGCACTTTGGCAAAGTGGGCAACGAAAGTGTCAAGTCCCTAGAAGAAAGGCAAAATGTGAAATCCAAGTTGAGTTTGGGCTGAACAAGTTTCCGATGCAAGACTTCAACTAGAATTACATCCGATGCTTATAGGTATTACATAAACGCTTACAAACCTTTCTAGCTAGCTACATTGATGACTTGAGGGAGAGGCAATTCCAATATGTGACATACCAAAAATGGGATATTCCACCAAAATATTTTTCCAGTGGAAACCTTGCCTAGAGTTTAAGTGAGGTAACTAAAGAATGTCACCCTCTTAATACCTCTTTTTCGGTATGGGGTGAACTTTTTTTTCCACCAACCGAAATCGAAAGGGTCTTAGCTCCTTTGATTTTGTCTTCATTAAAGAGTTTGGAGGACCACTTACTTCAATCAAAAGAGTTTTCCTAAATAGTGGGTAACCTTTCAATAACTTTTCAATTGGCCACAACCAAAAAGGATGTTATAGAAGAAATGATGTAGAAGAACCTACAAGAGATAATAAACTTGAAAGGCCATCTACTACAGTTATAAAAGGCCAACCGACATGACATTCTTACCATACAACATTCACAAATTGAATTGTAGAACTTAGAAGGCACGAGCAAGAGAGTCTAGGAGTTGGAAATTGAAAATTCCAACTAGTAGAACGACTTACCGAATCTCCACAAACACCTTATTAAAATCAATAAGACATTGGGCTCCATCGATTTAGAATGAGCTAAGCTTAAGCAAGCTTTGGAGCAAGAGTAGGCAAACTAGAAAGCAATGGAATAGTTCGTGACCGTTACCAAAAAATTATTTATTTCGACCAAAGGGAGGGTGGAGTGGTTGGAAGGCCAAAATGATTTGATTACCAAAACTACATAGAAGTAGCAACTAGAATTATAACTATTAATAAAAAAAATCTAGTTGGTGTAACAAGATTTGGAAGAGGTTTAGAAGAATCTTAGTGTGATTCAAGATGAGTTTAATGCATTAGCAAAGGAGATGAGGGCATTAAAGCAGAGGGCGGAACTTGCAAACCTTTACCACTACCAAATGGAGGAGTTCGACAATTTGAAAATGGAACATGCATTTATGAAGGTTGAACTTCTAATTTATCAAAAGAGGAGCAAGAGGAGTCAAGCTGAGTAGTGGGAGCAGTACAAGGAACAAGTCAATGGAATTATTCAAAATGTTTTTGCTCCTATTAAAAAGACAAAGAGTTGTACCAGCTACATTTGGAGACCTATCGATGAGTGATGCCACATCTAGTGATGTAACCTTTCAAGCCCAGCAGAACACAAACCCATTTTGGATTTGCATCTGAATATGGTATGCATGGAAATGAGGAATAGAGTGAAGGCGGAAAGATGGAGGTGGATTTGGTAGTCACACCAGAATTGCAACCTACAAAATCAAAAGTAGTTTTCGGTACTGTGATTTTATCTGGTGCTATAGACGGTTTCGATGAAGCCAAAGGTACTGCACCTATTTTTGCCTTTGTGCTTACAGAAGTTACAAAGTTTCTAGTGAAGCCATTGATCAAACACTTTTTGACATGATGGTCAAGGACGAGCATGCCAATCCAAAGGTTGAATCTGGTGTGGAGGAAGGGATTTCGATTCCAGCACAATTGGAACCAATTGCGATCCTTGCTACCATTACACTGAATCTTGCTATTGCAAATGAAGATCCAAGAGTAGTTATTAGGGTAGAGGAGATAGAGGCTACAATTATGGAAGAGTAGGGTAGAAAGTGTAATTAGGACGACATAATCCCAATTAGAAAGGGGGATGATGTTGAAGGTAGATTTTTACTGATATCAGATATTTATTGAAATCAAATTTTTATTGGATGTTTACCAAAACTAGAACAAAATTTCCTTTATCAAAAATCTTTTTACCGAAATTGATTTTACCATTGGTTTAAATTGTGTATATTTAAGACTGATTTTTTTGGGGATTAGGCTAATGCTTGTTCCACCATTTTAAACTTTTTTCTTAAAGGTACTTAGGTTTTGTCCCTTTGTAGACTATACAAGAAAATAATTTTTGAAGTAAAATCATTTTTTCCTACCATACCTTTGTATGTAGAATTCCATGTGTAGTTGTTTTTCTTCGTATGTATGGAGTATTCTAATTTTCTGTATGTGAATATTCTTTATATGTTTGTTTCAGGTTGTTTCTGTAGAAGGTTTATGAGGCTACCCTACTGAGTTTGGACAATCCCTTTTGTGTTAAAGCTTTTTATTTACTTAAGGAAAGTAAAGAGATTTTTTTCTACTCCCTTATTTGATTTCTTTCAAAACCTAGTAGTTCACTAGGTGGCCTTAACAAATCTTATCCTTCCCTTTAATGTTAAAGTAGATTTTACATCTAACCATTCTCATTTTCCCATGTAGTCCACATATTGGCTCAAACCAGGGGAACTTAGTTGCCCATTGATCTTGAAAAACTCTATTTATTTCCCATTTAGATTCCTTTGGGCTCTTCTTCTTTACTTCACTACATCCAAAGTTTGATTATGATCTATAAATTTAAATGTGGGTGTAGATTCATAAACCAACACAAAAGTATAGTGCTAGTTTTCCGTTTGTTCCTTCACCATTTTTTGCTTCTAGCTTCCATAACATAATCCAAAATTAACGAAACCCATTTTACTAAGCATGCTACCAAGAAAGATTGGCATTTGCTATTGGTGGTGATTTTAGTTTCAATGTGCACATAACTGTTTGCAAATGTTGTGAACTCTAAGTGAGGTGAAATGTGAGAAGGGACCCATAGTGAGGAAGGTCGTAGCATACAACAATGTAGGGTGGTTAGTTTAAATGGCGTTAAACCTAAATTATTGATTGGGTGGATGGCTATGGCCTGTGGCCAAATGGTTACATCTTGGTGATTTGCCTCCAATCTAACCATCAAATTCCTTCATGCCGATTTATAAGGGCCTTTTTTTAATTTCCAACTTGCGAAATTTTGCTAAAAAAAAAAAAAATCAAAATAATTAATTTATGTAGGAATTTATTTTCAATAACAATTGTTAATTCATTATATATAATCTGAAAATAAATATTTTTACATTAATTATATAATCTATAATTCGACCAAATTTTAGTTATTTATTTATCTATGGGTTATGTATTAATAACATTTGAGTAATTAGATAGCTAGTTAGTTAAATATTAAGAAATTATTAGTTATTTAAATAGTTGATAATGAATTCTTAATATTTGTAGTTTATAGTTTATATTTTTTAAATGTGTTAAATTTAATCATTATTAATTAAATTATTATTTAATTTATCTAGTGAGTTAAATACTTGAATAATTGTATTGAGAAATTTAAAAACAAAAAAACAAAAGGCACATTAAGGAAAGTCTTGGAATTCCAACTTAGTTTGTGAGTAAGTTGCAACTTCAAAACTTATGCCATATTGTTTGTTTTCCATTCCTATTTGAACATTATATAAACAAAAGGTGTGATCATCTAATTTCACATTAAGGAATTTGTGCACATGAGATGAACCAATCAAAAGGTTTAACCCAAAAAATAAAATAAAAATTATGCATAATTTTAAACTACCGACCTCCTCAACCTATTTATCTACCTAGTTAGGTGGTACCTACTTTGACCTACCTACTTAGGTTGACCTATGTACCTACCTACCTAAGTACCTATCTAATTAAGTAAGTATTTAGCCTAGGAAGATAGATATGTAATTTTGGTTTGTGGGCACCTATTTACATACCTTCCTAAATATTTACCAACTTATTTAACTATTTATCAATCTAATGTTAATATTTTGTATGAAATTCATTTTTAAATTCCATGTGGCACATTTACATTGGGTCACATGTCATAATATAAAATCATCCAAGCAATTGAATTGAACGTCCTAAAATAATAATACTTATATTTTGAATAACTAAATATTAAAACACGTGGTAGCACATCATTTGCTTTCAATTGTGACCAAAATAATCACATTTTAGTTGCATGTGACAATACATATATAATGGTGTCAAAGGATGAACTTGTATTTGTTGATTTTTTTTCATCCAATATCCTTTGTCATTTGTGACTAATGTCACATGCAACTTGTTCAATGTGACTAAGGGGATTTTAGTTACAATTGTTGCTTATGACTAAAATTTAGTCACATAAACCAATCAAAAATACCTATTTTTCTTCTAGTGAGTGGTGATTGAGTTTAAGCATTGGCCCACCAACACCAACCAATGCAAGTTTGCTTTCAAACCTACTAGGATTGGGCAAAGGTTCAATGTGAAAGGAGGTTCACAAGGCTTGGTTTAGCTTCAGGATAAAAGGGCAAGTGGAAGGTCCAATTTGAACCTCCCTTGAATTTTTATTTTTTAAATCTTTTGTCATTTTTCCAAACTTGGGTGACATGTTCAACACCAATTTAAACTTGCCACTTGGCAAAGTTTTTGTTTTTGGTTTTTGGATTTTCATCAATCTAAAAGACTTATTTTCCATAATGGGGATCTAAGGGGTCTAGATGGAAAAGTTACAAATTTTACAAGAATTCCAACATAATTTACATGGGAGTTTACAAGACGCTTGTATGTGAATGAAATGATTGATCACCATGACACAAGGGGTCACAAAAACATAATTTGTCCAATTCTAGTATGGGATTTTGGTCAAGGAGCTTTGACATTTAGTGCGGGATGTTATGTTACTATAGTTCACACAACTCACATTGTCAAATGTGTTTTAATTGTTGGAAGGCATCAAAATGAACATGGTGGAGGAATGTGTGATGATTTTTGGGTTTAATAAGACAACTTAAGGAATTTTTCAACATTGATGATTCAATAGTCACATGACTAACTAAAAAATCTTGCAATTGTGCCACCAAAGACCAAAGGGGAGAAATAAGAACTAAGTGGTGCCTTTTTATCATATTACATTAAACAAGAAGGAAAATACAAATGTTCAAGGTGGTGGACTGCATCAGAGGCAAGATTGCCTTAATCCCCCTTAAACTATCACTTTCAACCCTAACCCTAACCAACCATGTTCCCATTACAATACATAAAGACATGATGTGGATCATTGTTTCACATTGCATTCAGAGTTGCAACAAGGCTAGTCACAAACTGCTAATGCTAATAAAAATTGAAGTTTTGTAAAATGCCAAAAAAGATAAGGGCCAACCAATAAGGGGTCGACCATCAAGCTATCTCCAAACTAATACAACACCATGGAGGTGAGACTTTCCCACTTGGAGGTTTTAGTTATGAACATGACGACTTAGGTGAAACCCAATGCACCTAGGTCAAGGAAATAAAAAGAACAAAAAACACCCATCTTTTAGTTTGGATGCAATCTTCGATACTTATGTGGAGCTAGACTTTTGGGCCCATTAGCCTTGGATGAAGGGATGCTTGGTATTCAAGGAAATCACATGTTTTAAGTAGTGAATGGAACCCATCTTATGGTTACAAGTCCAGTTAAGGTGCTTTTGATGGTTGCACCAATGACAAAAATGAATACTTGAGCACTGGAACCATAGGGTGTTGATGAAACATCATATCCTTATCGTAAGGAAGATGAACATTAGATGCACCTACCCCAACCATTTGTGTTGGCAAATTAATACAAAACCTAACTCGTACAGGGTTGATTTTCGATGACATTGAGGAAGAAGAGGCTTGGTTCCATTTCTGGAACAAAGGTGTTGAACATTTTGTTGGGGGCAACAACGATGGTGTACAAGGCACCATTATTTCTTGTTAAGACATTCATTGTCCTTGGTATTCAACCAATAGTTGCATTTTGCCTCTCAACCATTTTTTATGAAAGTGGGGGAACACTAGGAATGGTCACTATGTTGGATGAAAGTTTAACAATGATTGAAGTTCCCCCACAATGATTTTGAAGCCAACCAAAAGACAATACCCAAGAATCAATCTCTGCATTCAACTACCACCAAGCTAAAGGATCTTCCTACCCGTTTTACCATTGACCAGGTAGGGATTATTTTTGGTGTGGTGGTGGTGTGTAATGAAGATGGTGTTTTCCAGTTCAGAAGGTCTTTAGGCAAATGGAACTGACCCCAAAGGGTTTTGTTGGACTTCAATGTTCAACCTTCAAGATGTTGAGCAAAGTTACAATGGAAAGTCTTGGATTGACCAATGATGATCTTGAACCATGCTCCTCATGGGTGTAGCCCTTCAGATCTTCAATGGATAGGAGTTTTGATATGGTCAAACCAGAATCCTAATACTCTCTAAACAATTTATTTTTTAATATGGGCAAATGAGGAGTCCAATATGGGCCACATGTGCCCAAATTAGGATCCTAATATTGAGGCACATGTTCACAAGTTGAAATCTCAACTTGGGTTTTAATCTAGTCAAACAAGGATCCATATTGTGTCATTTAAAAAATAACTTTAAATTGGCTTCTATAGCACTCACACATTGCCAAGCAAATTGAATTGGCATAAGGGTCCATAACAGGCTTTCATTTAGCCTAGGTTTATGGCATGCTACAACTTATAATTAAGCATAAGATGGTGAGTACAATACATTGTGGAGGTTGCTATCATTGTCATTATTTTATCAATATATCCACATGATGCACATACTTGGGGATATGTAACTCAAAAAAAATTATACCCTATTTGTACCCTTATATATATATGCAAGACATAGTTGTGCCAAAAATATGGGTAGGTAGGTTGTGGAACTTATATATATATATATATATATATATATATATGAAAAATCAAATTGTGAATGTTTTCCAATTTTTCCAATGTGCTAATGTTTTCAATTATGCCAACTTGTTTGAACATTTTCGGGTCAATAAACCATTGAACACAATGATCAATCCCAAAGACAAAGTGGATATACACAAAAGCTTCACAAATTTCCTTAGTTGTAGCATTCTACCATGTGTGTGAATGTTTAGGATTGGGTGGTAGAGCTCCATGTTTCATTTTTAGGAAATCAAAAGAAAAAGAAATGTTTGTGCATAACTTGTACTACAGATGAATCAAACAATTTGATTTTTCACATTCTGACATGGGATTTGTGCATGATCCCATCGAGTTTGGCCTTTGAAACAGTCTCAATCACTACTTTTAGGAAAAAAAAAAAAATTCCCCTTTGCAAAATTTCAACAAATTGTGACCTGAAAAATATGATTTTGACATATACAAAGGATTTTGCATGGAAGAAATGCCCCCAAATTCACCAGATTTCCAAAAAAAAAAATCCAAATCTCCAGATTTTAATGATGAGTTTACACCTGAATCCTATCCTGATGAAAAAAATTAGTACTAATTCACCCTTACCCGACGGATAATTGAAAACATAAATACCTATATACCCGTACCTGAGGATATATCAAAAACAATATACCCACACAACACTGATTGCTTCCACCTCTTTAGATAATTTCTAGATACTGACCAACCAATTTTAGAAGCTTGATAAGAATAGCCAGGCTGCTACTAGTATTCTCTATCCCTTCAGATGAAAGGAAAGACAATCTGAACAACCTTCTTGTGCGAAATCTCAAAGCCCACCTTCAAATATCCAAAAATAATAATCAAGCAGCCCCATAACATAACACATTGACACTGTACTATCACATAAATACATGCAACAAGTTTGACATCTGCTGCCAGATTTCGTGATCTAACTTGATGACAATACAAGAGTTTTCAGCATAATTCATTTGCTCGGAACCATCAACCAACTCATGATGAACATCCATTGATTACTAAAATACACCTAAATTCCTGTTAAATCATTCATGAACACCCATGGTTTGTAGGTACAGATGGAATTTGCTAAAAAACATTACTTATGGACCAAGACACAAAGCTCTGGCTAACTCCAGGGTTGATTTTCCCTCACATAACCCTAAAATGTTGCTAATATTACCTACGTGAAATTCATAGCAGATTGATTTGGACATTCTCTCAGAATAATTGAGCAATTAATTAATAATATTCGAGCCACAAAACAGAAACCCATCTCACTAATTGCATTATAGTATCAAAAGAAGGTACAAAACCCTACTATACTGCAAATTATATGCAACATGAGAAAACTTAGCAAATTGTATAGAATTTATACCAGAAAAATAACTTTCCACCCTGGAATGAAGTATTCTGTTTTGCACAGAACTTATATGACCTCATCTTCATCTGATAGACAATGGGAAGCTTCACCACACAGTGAAGTGCATAGTGATATTTCACAGGAAAACAGATCTCTGACAGTGCAGAGCATATTCTCCACAACAGTTAAGAAGGCAATACAATGATGATGAGTGCAGTCATAACCTTGTGAGTGTTGCTCACAAAATGTTAGACCATGACCATCTCAAATAGCAGTGCCAGGCAAGCTGCCATGACTGCCAAATCACTTTTTTAGCTCCTGATTGTGTGTAAGATAGATAGGCATATAATAGTGTGCCCAAAAATTTCAGGCATGCCAATATACAAAATCTGTGACCAGACTTTCTGTGTCACATTTCTGGAAGCAATAGGAAGACTCACTCAACCATGATGTTGGCTAGCACTCAAGAGAGGTGAAAAAGGCCCAACTACTCTTCATTGCTCAATCACTTGTCTGAAGCTCAAAATAAACTCCAGGCCACCTTGGCCAGGATAATCTCAGGATTGTGACAGCTCTGGGACATCAGTCATGCCAGTTTTGAATGGGCAATAAATACAATAAAGAAATGAATCACAATTGGAAGGCATAAACTGGTTCAAACGAATATCTCAATGGGTTGACAGAAAGCAGAGCATCCTGTCATCATCCTTGGGACCACTTTAAGATCTACACAGCCTTGCCATCTGCTACAAACAAGTAACCCAATTCTCTCTCTGACATTGGACATAGGCACATTCAGGAAGAAACATTTGTGACCATGAAAATGTACTAGGCATAAATATGATGCAACTTCATGTCTGAGAGTTGACCTACTGTCATAAGAGGAATGGAAAATAAAATCACTGAATCTCAGACAGCCTGATATATCCACAAAATTGGTGGACTCAACTTTGCTAGGTGAAAAATATGACATGTATTTTGGCCCACCTTGATAGATGGCCATTTGTTAAGCCTGAGAGCCAAAACTATTTCAAAAGAAGAGAATTCTTAAACCCATGAGAAGACAGCATGCTGCCACCCATGGACTCAACCGTTCACCTGCATGAGAACAAGCAGTGATGTATCACTATGCAGCATCAAAATCTGTTGAAGTACAGAGCTAAAGTCAGGGAAGATGTGTAACACAACTCATTTTCAGAACCTTTCTGCTAATAGTTTTCAATCTGATGGAGACATCAGCACTAGCATAACTATTATGATAATTGGCAGCAAAAACATGCAAAAATATTCTTCTGTGTCAGTACAGAGTCAAAAACACTAATTTTACAACAGTGATCTCATATCTCCTACAAAGTGTTTTCCAGCTGCTAAAAAACACCTGCACTTCATGCAAGAGATCAACAATATCTAAAATAGGGCGTGGACATTGTAAGATTCCAAATATGCATGGAATTCTGCAGTTGTGCAATCACCAAACCAAGATTGTTTCGCACTTCCACACAAGCCTCTACAAAATAAACTGGAGCTGCTTCCTAACAGAGTTGATCAAGGAGAAACTTGTTTGGCCACAGTTGTGGTATAAAATTGGGCATCATATGCAAAAATAGTATGTTACAAGAAGACCTGCAAATGAAAGAGAAGTGGTTTACAGTAGTACCTATCCGTGCTGCCTTCCAGAAAAAACCCCGGAATCTGTCAGAAAAGCATCCACATACAACAATAAAGTATTTCAATTGCATGACTTGACAAACTTCACTCATATCTTTGCTTAGTGGAGAGAAAAGAGCAAACTTTTTCTTCATTTGCACCTCAAAGTTAAATTCCTGCAACAAAATGACAGGAAGCACTATTTGGACTTTAATCTGATACATTAAAAAGGAACCTAGGGTTTTCCCAATCCAAGCTAGGAAGCCTTTCTTAGACAACTCGTGTAGTTGGAGATGACTCTCCAAAGTCAAATCAGGACAATGTACATATCAGCTGCAACCCTAACTTTCTCCTGCTCTGCAACAACCGAAGCACTAATTTCACAGCAATTATATCGCCCACATCCACAGCCAAAAGGAAAAAATACTAGTAGTGGATCCCACCCTAGGTCAATAGTCAATAGTGTATATGCAAAAGTGGAAAAGAAACTTGCCCTGTTCTGTGATCAAGAATCTTCGGGAAGTGGATTTTGATGTATGTACAAGTGCAGATAATCAGTAGCACCACAGTCAGAAAGTCTTGGAAATCAAATAGTGCCGACTGCCATCCAACCCCATCCCACCCACAAACCAATGCTACTCAGAATTGTTATACATCTAACCTGATGCACAAGTGTGATTACTTGCCTATCAATTGTATTCACAAAAGTTGTTTCTGATTCAAACAGAACTCCAAAAAAAATACTGCACAAGAAGCAACAGATTATCACAATTTTCAGCAAGAATTTTTTTTGAAGAATAGAGTTATGTCTGTTGCAAAAATTCACGGCCATCCTTAACTCCACTGGCTCTTCCTTGCAGTAGGTTAACTACGTGTATTGGTGGCAGCTGGTAGACAAGCTGGGCCTATATCTTCACCCCCAGTTCCCAGGCATTAAACTGACACTGTAATCCTGGATTGCAGCTGTCACTACGATGCACAAGCACAACAGCTTGCAAAATAGCCATGAGTCCTGAAAATTAGGGATGAAGGCTTGATGCACCCTCGGCACAATACCACATCCTCTTCTCCCTCTCCTTTGATACCACAGAGAAGATAAAAAACACTTCAAATATGCTAGCTACCACAAGATCCAGTTCACAAAAAAACAAACAGTCCTAACTCTGCGGAGGCCCTCAAAACCAACGCCCATCATGAAACCTCCGCAAGAGAAAAAAAACACGCGCGCACACACACACACACACACACATCGCAAATTAGGGTTTGTGATGGTGTTTTCTCAGCTACAAAGAGAAAATACACCACTGGCTTTGAGGAGAAGCTCGCGCAAAGAAGGAAAAGATAAAGCAGGATGAGAAGTTTACCATGGCTGTAGGAACAAAGATCCGCGTCCTCCCAAAGCTTCAAAACACGACAATCTGTCGCGACCTCTTTCTTCTTCTTCTTCTTCTTCGATCTTACAGTACAAACAAAAACTTGGCGCAAACTTGTGATGAGCTTGATAGTGAGTAGACAATGGCTGTAAGAGTTGGGCAATGCAACAAGCTTCTGCAAATCTCTCTCGATCTTCCTCCTCTCCCTCGTCCTCCCTCTCTCTCTCTCTCTCTCTCTCTCTCTCGCATGCCCAGCAGCAACCGTGCAGCAACAGCGCAGGCAAGCACACGAAGCAAGTGCAACACGTTCTCACAGAGTTCCCCAAAAAGTTCTCATACCAATGTTACTCTTGTATGAAACTCTTTTTCTTTTTTCTTTAATTCTTTTTTTGTTTTTTTTTTTTAGGGTTTCATTGATGAAGTTGCATTCACAAATTGAGCAAAGATAAGTGCATAACTATTTGGAGCCTTAAAATTTTACACTTCTTTGTATTACCACAAACCTAGGAGATATACATGTAGAAACGAATGAATATTCACAAAGACCAACTTTTGCAAGGCTAAAAAAACTTAAGTATAATTCAATAACTTAACACTATTGAGGCCTTTCATGAAGGTGATGGATTCATTCTTTTGTGAGTGATGACTGTACTCGTGCTTCTTGTTGTTGTTTTCTTGTCATTTTCATTTTGATATAATTGATATCAATGGTAACTCAAAAGCATAATTGTGGAGAATTTTTGGTAAAGAGCTCCACAAGGGGACCTAACAATTACGACCTTGAATTAAATTGTAACAAACCCACTTTGAAGAAGAGCTTGAAGCAAGATAGGCAAGACAAGGAAATACATATCTCTTTGTCTCCAAGAATTGAGGTTAATTCAAAGGCAACCAACAAAATTTGGCAAAGGGCAGGCAAGCAGGTGCCGAAGGTTGAAAAGTATGCATCCAAGAAGGTAATGCTTCTCACTGAGCTAGAGCAAACATGAGTACCTAATTCACTTGTTACTCCCTTGAATTAACAGAGTTGATGGGAAGTAGTTCTTGGGGTATTACCACCTTTGCCAATAGCCCTTAGTTCCCTTTGGATGTAAATGGTGGGGTAGGGGATTGGGGACATGATGTATCTTCTTGCAACTCAAAGAACAACAGCCCTGCCCAATTTATTGTGAAGAACTCTCCGCAATGTTACAGATATATCCATGCATTTAGAAAACACATAAGAACATATTGATTGTATGAAAGCTCTTCGCTAAAAAGTTTGGGTTGTTTGATTTCAGTTGTGAAATTTAAGTTGTATGCATTGCCAATCACTATGTCCTTGCACTTGCAATTGCTATGATGATGCACTCAAGATTGGCTGTATGTATGTGGCAGCCTTCTCTTATGCTTATAAATAGTAAGGTCAATATTTGAACATTGTGCTACCATACCTGAGACTTGTAATATTGTTGTTGTTGCTTTAAATGCTCTCATTTTCAATTCCCTTCTCTTCATTTGGCAAAGATTTGTGGAAGTTTCCTTCACATAATCATTCACTTTGTCAAGAAACTAAGCTTTCCATCTCATTCATTGTTTCGTACTTTGAATCGGCTAATCAATGGCTGCATCTGTGGCTCTTACACAGTAACTCAAAACTCTCAATTCTATCTTGAAGACACAGCTATGGTCATGGCATGAGCTGAGCAAATTGTAAGTGGGTAACTCCATTCATGTAAATGTGAGGATGTATTCCAACTGCTGCTGTTGGGAAGACGCTACAAAATTTTAGGTTCAGAGAGAAATACCCATATTGCAGAATACCCACCTTGCTGGATGGGAAGCATGAGTTGTTGTCTGTTGAATGTCTGCAGATGGAAAGGAGTTGGATGAACTAACTGCTTAGTGGTGGACCTATTCCTGGTTGTGAGTGATGGTGGCATTGAGGTGGTTCTTACAGTTATTGCATTTGGGACAACAACCCTTCAGCCCCCCCGCCATCATCCAATTCTGCTGAACATTATCAAGGGAAGTTCAAACATTGAAGATAGAGTTCAATGCATCAGAGAGGCATAATACACTTGTGTGGCAGAGTCATACAATTTGGGGGCTGTGAAGAAGTAGATCCACTACTACTACAGATCCACTATGGCTATGGGTTTGTATTAACTCCCATGTTCCCTTGATCCTTCATGTTGTGAAAAAGGTCCAACCAGACGGCCCCATGTGCTCATTTTTCTGGGGCCTAGCCAGGCCCCAAGAATTTGTTTGTGTCATCTGCAATGTCTCCACTGATTTGTGTTTGGAGAAGACTTGGGTTCAATCCATTTGGCCTACAATCGAACCTCCAGATCATTTCAGAATCAGTACATCATCATCATCATCATCATCTCCCACTCCCACCACCACTGCCGCCATGTCATGTGGTAGCTCTGTTTCTGCAGCTGGTTGTCTTTACAACTCTCACAGTTGCTGTGACCACATGCGGAAGCGATCCAGTGAACTTGGTGTTCAATGGTGGGTTCGAGGACGAACCCTTCTCCTTGAGTTTGTTGAAACCTACTCAAGATATTGGGTTTTTTTTCCAGATTGGTGCTTACATTCCAGCATGGAGGGTGACTAAGAATTCAGTTCAGGTACTGCATTTTTTTTGCTTCAGATGCAGAAGTTGCTTTCTCTCTTTCTTTTCATGTATGAAAGATTAATATTGTCTTACAAAAAAATTGCAAAAACTTCCTGCCATCCATGGCAGTGCTGATGGAGTAACTAAATTCTCTAGGGTATGGCAATACACTTTGCTTGGGGTATGCTCCTGACATTGTGCTCCGAGGCATCACTCCTATCTCACTAGTTCTCTGGGGTGTGTGGTTTGCAATCTGGAAATGTGTTTTGATATTTTGCACTTACAGGTTGTGTCATCTCAAGCATTTGAACCTGCTACAGCAAACACCTCCTATTGTGTGCATCTTAATACGAAAGGCGGAGCAGGAGCTATCCAAAGCAGTGATCTGTACATGACACGCAAACAGGCAAGATACTATCTCTCCCTGCATTTCACAGGCCAACCAGATGGAGGCCCCCTTTTCAAGGCAATGCAAGTCACGATCTCTGAGAAAGGAATAATCAGCTACACAGTGCGGCACCGCATGTTCGTGGCACAAAGTAATCCCTATCCCAGCCGTACACCTCTCCTTTGGATGGCCAGACAATGGGCCTTCTTGGGTACTGGAAAATCTATGAGACTGGAATTGGAGAGCACCACACCTGGTCCCATTGGAATCCTTGTTGATGATATCCAGGTGATCAGGAATCTGAACCAGGTCTTGTTGTGCACCCTTTAGAAATCTGAGTTCTCATTGCTTGAAACTTTCTTTTGGGTCACAATTCTGGTCACCAGTTTCAATCATGAATTCTATAACCAAAGTTACAATAATGTCTGCAGTTTCCACAGTTTAGGGTTTTGACTTCAAGCTGGCTTCTTCTTCTTCTTCAGATGGCAATGGAGCTGACACCATGACTTTGGTATTGTTTTTTTCAGGTCATTCTTGACAACATGATTGACAATGGAAGCTTTGAAATCTTGACCATAGACTTTGAGTCATTGACATCAAGCATCTTGCAATCTCCCTCAACTGCACTCAAAAACTGGGTTGTGAATTCTGGGAATGTGAAATTGTTACGGGGTTCAAGGTTCCAATCCTCAGACAACAGTTCTAGTGTGTTGGACATGAATGGAAACACAGGTGGGAGTATCATAACATACTTTGGCACCACACCCAAATCCACTTATGCCATTCTTTTGGACATTGCAACCAACCCCAACATTGCAGAGACAGACAAACAAGGGATACCCGAACAATGCTCCACAAAATTAGAGGTGACAGTCAAAGTACAAGCAACTGGAAAGACCTTATTGACACAACTTGTAACTGTGAGTTCCTATATGCTACCTCAAGTTTCCTCACAATCTCAAACTAAAGAAAATCCTTCACAGATGTCAATCTTACTATGCACATGAAAAATTCTTATGCATTGTGCTTCTTCACAGATGTGACTCGTATGTGCATCAGAACTCTTCATAGATGTGAATCTTATGTGCCACATGCACTTTTTCACAGATGTGAATCTTATGTGCATCTTTGGCAATGCTTGTCTGATATGTTTAAGAAATTTCAGAATTCTTGTGGAATTTCTTTATACAATGGTGCAAACTTGGGTTTGGACCCATGATCTTCTGCACTAAAACATCTGAAACAGTTGGGGAGCTCATCTGATTGGGATGCAAAAATACTTTTTTCTTGTGTTGGGTTTTGCAGTCGCAGCGAAAGAAGGGATTACAATCAAATGTGGTGAAATGGGAGACGGTTGAATTGAGGTTTGATGCAGAAATGTACACTAATGTGACTATCGAGTTTGCAAGTAAAGTTGGAGGGAGGTTGGGTCCTCTTCTAGACAACATTGCCATCTTTCAACAATTAACAACACTGGTTTCAGAGCCAAACAACGCAGCAATGTCCTCGTTTCACCGTTCGCCCTTGTGGTGCACACACACTTGGATTGCAGTGTTGCTTGTGTTGAATTTGTAGGACTAATAATTTAATTATGCTTCTTCTTAAGAAGTCTTGGTTTTTGTGAATTATTATGCTTTTCAAAATGGCTATTAAATTGAATTTTTAATTTATCATGGCAACTTTCTTAATCTCAAGTTTTAAAGAGTAAAACTCTCAAGTGTTGGACATGATAGAGAGCTCATTATACATTGAAATTCTTGAGGTGATTTTCATCATCACCTATGGTTAGGAGTTTACTCATAAAATTGTTTTGCTTTTTGGGTGTGGGTTTCAAGAGTTCAACTCCCTACTTAGTCTTGATCATGCTAAATGCTACACTCAAGGGGCCATTTTCCTCCTTTTTCTTTTATAAAAAAATGCAATTTAAAAAACACCTGCCATACATAGACAAAGAAATTTGATTTTGTGATGTTGCTCAAGTGGTGATCCTCCATAAGAAGTAATGGTCGGGCTTTACCATAGTAAAGTCCCCAGCCAAGGGCAGGTGCCAAATTTTGGTAATGCCCTTGCCCAAGCCTTACTATATGTAATGACCTGTCAGAGGTCTTTTTGTGTATCTAACAGCCAAGATCCTCCCCATCATCCGAAGAAAAAGCAACAAGTCCTTATGAAAATGTAAGAGCCTGCCCAGAAACAAAAGACGACCTCCCCGGTCAGGAGGGAATATTACGGATTAAAGGCACCCTCAAAATCAGTGTTTTTTTGTTTCCTGGTGAAATTTAGCCATTTTTTGACAAGGAAATTGAGGAAATTTTGATTTTTTTTTTAATCAATTGTAATTTCGACTAATTTTGCTAATTTTGCTAATTTTATGTAGAATTTGGCCAAATTTTCAAAAAAAAAAGGAAAAATAAAAATATTGCTCTAAATACATTGGGAAATCTCTGATAAGAAATTATGATGATATAAATGCTTGTGACTAGAATCAACCATGGGGATGGGGAACATCAATTATTAGGCCTTGGTAAAACCACTTGCAACCTAACCTAATCGCCTAGGTGTGGGATTATGTGACCCAGCATCCACCAATGCACCATCCATTCAAAACATTACCATGGTTCCACCTTGGCAACCTATGTTGTAAACCTTCCTACTTCCACCTCACATTACCTACGCAACTACTTAAGTGGGTAAAGGCCCGCCATATATGGAAGTAAGTCAAAGGTAACTTGAAGATAAAATAAATAAATTTTACTCAATGCCCACACATGCAATGTTATGTTCCACAATATCCTATATGGATGCCTTCATGGCAAACAATGTTAACTCAACAATAGCAATTAAAATAGCTACTAACAAAATGTATAGGTGAATAGATAGGTAAATAGTTAGTTAGGTAAACACGTGGATGAATAGGTAGGAGATAAATACATAAGGTAATGAATCATGTCACATTTTATTAAAGAACATTGGTCATCTTGATTAAATGTTCCATTTGATTAAAAATCATTGGCCATTTTTACTGAGGCTGTACAACTTGACTAAATGTATTTAGTCAAATAAATCACTATAATCAAATTGATCAATCAAAAAATATATGTGTCATTCAAGCCCTTAGCTTTTAATCAAAATGTACATGTCCATGAATCAAAAATGACAAATTAATCAACTTGAACCTTTTAAAAAACCATGATTTTTAGTAATGATTGTTGCAAAAAAATTCAACACAACAAAAGCTTGGAAATAGTAATGTTGTGAAGTTGTGTTGTTGGTAATCCACCAAACATAGGAACAACAGTCTCTAAAGCTATGGCCTCTTAAACTACAAAATGACTACTAGCAAGTTTAAACGAAAATCTATCAACAAAATTCCAAAACAATAAAAAGTTTTCAACAAAACAACAATACACCATGGAAGCATTTTGAAAGGATACATTTGGCAAAAATGATCAAATGTTTCATAAACCAAATAGGAATCATTTGTTGTTATTCCTTGGAAGTTCAAAGAACTCACATGCATGTACAGAATTCAAGCAAATTGATTAATATGGACATATTAGCAATTCAATTCCTATTTTACATGCATTCTTGAACTATGTAGTGATCATTCTTTTCAAATTGGCACACCAACAAGGAACAAAATAAAAAACAAAAGCAAAAGAAAGACACAAGGTTCAAAAGATTTTGGCATTGAAATGACATCATAAAAAAGCCATCTTGCACCACAACTATTAGTTGTTAATGAAGCCAATTAGCAAAGAAAAATACCATCTAAATTCAAACCAAGTTTTGTTGAGCTACAGAATGATTTATTTACAAATTTGTTCAATCTTCATTTGAATGTTTTTTGCCCCTTTATCCTAATATCTACATTTACATCATGATGGACATTTGGCCTCTTCACATCTTGTGTTGCCATTAGCTCCAAAACATGCAAGAGCTTTTGATTGTCTACATCTTTTTGACCAATAATTATAATGTTATGGAGAAGACACATGGGGGGGGGACACTAGTAAAATAAAAGTAGAAAATACATGAGTAAAAATTTAGGGTGCAATATATTAATTGTTGGGTAAAAATATAAGTTAATTAATTAAAATAAGGTACATTCTATTCAAATAATCAATTTAATTATAATATAAGGTATGTAATATTCTGAAATAATGGATTCTAATTAATATAAGGTGGCTTAAATATGTTTATATTATAAAATTAAATAATAATATGGTGATAAAAAATAGGTTGGACAATTATTTACTACCCCCCTAAAATAATCGTTTGACGCACATAAATCCCAAATTTTACACTAAGTGTCCCCTTTAGGAGAAAATAACACCAAGTGAAACCATTTGGAACCAAGGTGACATCCAAATTTGTTTTGCACACTAACTCCCTAAAACTCTTTCTTCACAATGCCAAAGGCGTTTTCTACTATTAAACACCCACATATGTGCCTTTTGTTATACAATAATTCAAGAATTGAATATTGTTGTCCTTCCTTGTGAAAGGTCATGATCTAAGGAAGCAATGGGTACCCTTTATCAACAAGAAGGTAAGGAAAAAACCCATTTTGACTACTTATGTCCATATTGAAAACCATGTATTGAACTTGAAAGCACATTTAATGTTATTTTTAGGACCTACATGCATCAAATAACTATTTTTGAAAGGGTATCAGGTTTTGGGTTTATACCCCCCCCCTTTATTACTATATAATTTCTTGATATTCATATATTTTAACCACCCTATATTTGTTTATAATTTTTTTGTGGCATCCAATTTCAATATCTTATATTAATTTATTTATTTTGTTTTTAAAATTTTGGAATGAGAAAATTTTGCTTGTGTGCTCCTTGAAATCCTAAATCCAAAAATCCTTCTAACTACTTTGACAGAAAAAAACATAAAAGCTTGTGCTTGAACCTTAAAAATGAAAAAATTAAGTTATTGTTACAAGAAGGCTTTGCCACCTCCTTATAGCCCTAAAATCTAAAACCTTAAATGTCATATTTAAATTTCTAAATGTTCTTTTCCATGTTCATCTAAATGTATTAAACCCAAATTTAAATTGATTTATTAACCTAATAATCACCTTATACAATTAATCAAAACATTATTTCACAATAATTGAATTTATTAACAACTAATACCTTAAATCTTTAATGCACATGCTATTTTTTTAATAGAGTGTTTCTACTATTAAATATTTACACATACCATGTTTTTATTTTTATTTTTATTTCAAAATATACATAACCCTATTTTTGAACTAATTAACTTATAATTTTTACCCAACAACCAATATATTGCACTTTATATTTTTACTCACATATTTCTTATTTTTTTCAAGTAGTTCCCCCCTTGAGGTATTGAGCTTGTCTATAAATAGTGGGTCCAACCACATTATAAGGAGTCACATGTGACCCTTTAAACCATTGTATTTTTTTTTAAAGAATATTTTTAAAGTCACTTTAATACGTCTTTCAAAAAACACTAAAAATATTTAAATTTTTCTTGATACTATTATGTTAAAGTGTATATTAAAACATATTCCAAAATATGTCATATAAAATGTTTTCAATTTGTGTTTTTAATGTCAAAACCGCTTTTAAGCATTGGTTACAAGTTTTTAAAAATGTAAATACATTTTTTTACTCATTAGATTGATTCCAAATCTTTATGATATGTACATAATATATTCACAATAACATTTAATTAAAAAAATTCTATTAATTATTTTTTTAAAAATTACAATCCAAAATTCAAAAAATTAAGTAGTGGTTACAACTACTAATGGTACATGTTAGTATGATTCCACCTAATTAGACTACCAAAAACTTGAAAATCGTTGACAATTTCAAAGAGAACAAACATAAAAGTCAATGAAAACCCTTTTAGCATCCACTACAAGCTTGTGCAACAATAAAATAAGTTCATGTTGTGATAGTAATAGTCTTCAACAAAAGGAATGTTGGGTTTTGAAATGGAAATACATTTATCAACTATCACACCATGGACATTGGGTAAATCACACTAGTTTTGAACTTTGACATCACAACTTCCATATGTTGTCCCATTAACCATGTAATCAAATTTCTAAAAACAATGTTCACATCTTTAACAACTTTGTGAAGCACCAACCCCATAATAAATTTGCTTATTGCAAATAATTCCCTTCAAAGTGGAAGGGTTAAACCATGATAGAGCTTGCAAATTTCATAGACCACCTTAATTTAACTTCCATAGGGGTTTCAAAATGATACCTAGTATCCTTTTTAGCAATGAATGGGCTATGTCAAAAAATGTATCCTTTGACATGCAATTTTTTTGAATCTATTGTTCATCATCATATTATCAATAGAAAAATAGAAAGCCAAGTTATACTATAGGGTTTTACCTACTAGCAAAGCTTTGATCCCATTGAATTCAAATTACACAATTATTGCAAAATGTGCAATTTAAAAGTTGCCATCAAAGTTTGCATTGTTGTTCTATCAACTTCAAAAGTTAATAAAGGAAATAGTTTAGAAAATGGTTTGAGTTTTTTCTAGTGTTGGGCGGTTTTCACTTTTTTGTGAAACCCGCTAATTCTAGTTATCACGACCATTTTAGAAAATCTTTAAAGTTCTCATAAATATTTTTTTAAAAATGATTTCGATAACCTTTAAGGGTTTCAAATTCTTGGAAAAAAAATTCCCATTAGTTTTCAGCCTTGCCAATTTTCATAAAATTATCAGCCCAAGTTTTCAACACCGATTCTCACGAGCTAGTTTGCCAAATTTTTAAATTCAAAATTTTTTAGTATTTAATTTAATTTTAATTTTAATTCATTACTTGCAAAATTTGAAATAAAACTGAAACAAGAAATTAATTTTTTTATTTGAAATTTCTTTTCATCCAAATTCACCTTCAAATTCTTGTAACTTTTTTTCTAATTATTCATCCATCTCAATAAACTTTACGAAATCACTAAGAGATTTACAACCAACTTTAGCATCATTAGGCCAATTTTTGCTAACAAAAATTAATTTCTCTAAGTTTTTTTTATTGTAAACAATATCTTCTAAAGTTGGTGAATATGCTAGCTAAAGAAAAAATCCTTTTTATTTTTATTTGTGATCCAACAATTCCTAATATTTGTCAAGCAAAAAAACCAAAAGTGGAGAACATAAACTCATGCTTCTACCACAACTGCAAAAGTCATTTGATCTCCTTAAGATCCACTTGAAATCTCCTAAAAATCAGGAGTTCTCTGTTAACCAATTCTACCACTAGTTCACTTGTGCTGATAGTCATTTCAAAAATATCTAGGCTGTTATTTTCATAAGATCTATGTTTTGTAGATTCAATATCATAATTTTCCACATGATGTAAGTGATGAAAACATTTCAAAAACATAGGTTGTAAAGATTTCCGATCATACCCTTCTACAATAGAAATGCCTTGCTCATAAGCAATAAATGAAAATACCAAATGAAGGCTTTTAAATCGTGGATCTAACATCAAGGAAAACATGTTATGGGCTTTTCTTTCTTCATAGTTTTCTAGAAATGAAAGAAAAGAATCAAGGACACCACAAACTTCTTTCTTAATGTTAAAAGCAAATAAACACAATTCAAGAATAATTCCAAAATCATCATTCATAAATTGGTCTAAGTTATGTATAATTCCAACAAATTCCCTTAACTTGGAACTCATTGTGATGGCATTATTTAAGGCATCACTAAGCAACCAATGATCTTTGGATTGGTTTAGAACACAAACAGTAACAACTAGAAACAAACAATCAATAATTGTTTGACAAATATGCCAAGTGATAATAGGGGGAATTCGGCTAGAAACATGAATAGTAGTTTGTGAACTATAACATAATACAATGGCCTTTCAGAATAATAAGGCCTCCTGAAACAAGATTATTTTGCTTACAAACCTGCACAATATTTAATAAATTATTCGTATTTTTCAAAAAAAGAAAAGATTGAAAATTTGCAAGCCAAATCTTTATTTATACTTTAAACAAAATTAACTAAAAAAAAATCTTGTTTGGACAAGGGTATTTAGCTTTCTTAGACGAATTCTAGAATCATTGCAAGCTTTAGTCCATTCATGTTTTCCTTTTGTAGATTTCTTTGGCCAAGTTATGCACTTTTGTAAATCAAACTGGGCTAACTTAATAGAAATATGTCTCAAATTTTTGCAAATTTTTTCTTTAGTTGTCCCATATTGACATGCTTTAGAAAATGCATGACCAAAGCAAGTGCCTTGGAAACTTTCCTCCATACCAAAAACTTCACAATTCACCACAAATTTAAAGTTGTTATCATGGCATTGAAATTTGCACCTTCATCCTTAACATATGCAACAATTTTTTTCCTTAAATCATATTGATCTAACAATTCAATCAAATTTCTTGCCATAGCTTACCTTGTAGTTTCATTTGCCTCAAATAGTTCTATTGTAATATGTTGAGGTTGTTGCTCTTCATTCAAAAAGCTAATCACCAATGCAAAAACATCATGTGCACCCTTTGACATCCATAAATCAAAACTAGTTGTTGTAGAATTGTTTCAATTTAAATAACATATATTCTTCTTTCATTTTCTTCGCTAAATCAACCAATATTTTTTGTGAAAATGTTTTTTTTGATGGAAACACAACTTTGGACATAAATGCATTATAAGACGTTTCAAGTGTTCTCAAAAAATTGAATAGGGAGATGATTTTTAATAACCAAAAAGGCAAGGTTTTGCAAAATTTGCTTTTGTTGCACAACATCCTTTTTAAAAAGATCTTTTGCACCTTAAACTTTGATATTTTAGAGTTAGACACATTTGGCTTCCTTTTTGCAAGTTATCTTTCAAGAATATTTCCTAATGGAGAGTTCACTTCTTCTTCAAATCTATTGCAAGTACATCATGATCTGCATCTACATGCTTTTTCAAATCTGTTATGCCATTTTTCTTAAAATATGTTATAATTCCTCTCCTTTATTTTGTTCTTGGATTATAATGGACAAAATTTACATGACAAATCAGACACCTCATGATTTAAGATTTGCTTCCATCAACAATGTTATTATCATTTACAATGAAAATTGACCAACACAATGCATTCCTATCATGTCCTCTCTCTCTTTGCAAATGTAATTTCTATAAATTTGCTTTAGTTTTCTGTTCTTCACTTTTGAATGGCATTGGATTGTGTTTGTAAACTTCTATTTTCTACCATAGTTTCAATTAGAAATACCTCTTCCATAGAAACTTGATTGGGGAAAATATCACAATATTCATTTCTATTACTATTTCATTAATCTTTAAACATTCCATTTCATAAGAATTTGATTGTGATTATAATGGAATAGATGAAATAAAAGATTCTGTGGATTATAAAATGGTTTAAATGTTATAAGGTTTTTAAGATTTAGTTGTTGTTTTTAAAATAATTTAAACATTTACAAAGATCCAATACCATTTACATTTAAGCATTTACAAGCAATTATAAAATAGCTCAATTATAACTGAGGCAAATTCTTTTATTAAAAAAATTATTAAAAAAAGACTCCTTCCAAAAATCCCTGCAAAATAACCCAAAAAAAAAAAAATCAAAACCAAGTAAAATAATGAAAATAAAAAGTAAATAAAAACCTAAAACCAAATCAAGGAAAGGAAACAAAAAAAAAAACAAACAAAAAAAACTTATTAGCAGCTTGGAGCTTGGATGTTTTCAAGCTTCCTCTTAATCAATTTTGAATTTGAATCTCCAACACCCTACAAAAAAAGGTGGGGGTGGTACTAATTTAGGCAAGGGAGGAGTGAAGCATTAAATAACAACGAAACACGGAAGAACAACAAAGCAACAAAAGGTAGAGAGGTACCTGGGAGGGCAAGAAAGTAGCAAAGCAACAAGAGTACTAAAGCAAGAATAGCAATGAAGCATGGAGTAGCAGTGAAGCAAGAGCAACAACAAAGTATGGAACAACAATGAAGCGAAACTCGAAGTAACAGCCAAACACGACGAGCAGCAACCAAATTAAGTAGGAAGAGCAGCAAAACACAAAGGAATAGCAAAGTAAAAGGAGGAGCAATGAAATAGGAGGAGTGGTGAAACATAGAGGAACAACAAAATAGGAGGACGAATAGCAAAGTAGGAGGAGCAATGAAGCACAAAGAGGAGCAACGAAGCAGGAGGAGGAGTAGTGAAACACAAAAAAAAGTAACAAACACAAAGAGGAGTAGTGAAGCAAGAGGAGTGGCAAAGCATGGAGGAACAATGAAGCAAAAAGAGGAGCAATGAAATAGGAGGAGTGGTGAAACACGAAGGAATAGTAAAGCAAGAGGAGGAATAACAAAGTAGGAGGAGTAACAAAACACAAAGAAGAGAAATGAAGTAGGAGGAGGAGTAGTGAAACATAGAAAGGAGCAGCGAAACACAAAGAGGAGTAGCAAAGTAGGAGTGGCAAAGCACAAAGAGGAGTAGTAAAACATAAAAAGGAGCAGCGAAGCAAAAGGAACAATGAAGCACGGAAGAGCAACAAAGCACAAAGAGGAGTAATGAAGCACGAGGAGGACCAATGAAGTGGTGGGGCCAAATTGGCCCCATTTTGTATAAGAATGGGAAGCTTTTTTATGAAGCTCTAGCCATAGGAGGTGTTGAAGAAGCAAGCCGTTGAGAGGTTACGCCGCCTAGAGCTTAGATTCCATACTAAAACCTAAACCTAACGAAACCCTACCTTGAAAATTGGTGTTCTTTTTTTAATACCTTGACACGTTATCACCTTCAACCTCTAGGTGATAACCTTTAAGGTTTTTAGAATGGCGATTCACATTTGGGAGACAATTGGCCGTTAGGTTTTCAAAAAGGTAACCTTATGTGAAAATCGTTGATTTTCATTTTGAGAACCAAATTGAAAACCTTAAAGATTCTCTCACTAAAAAATGAAAATTGCTCAACATTGGTTTTTTCAAATGTGTTGCAACAATTCAATGAGCAAAATAATTGTGCAATTGTAAGCACAAATTGATCAATATCCACATTGAAATCATAAGAATTTACAAAATTACAACCAAAAAAAACATGCTAAGAAAACACAAATGAAAAAATAACAGCACCAAACAATAACAAAATGAAAAAAAGAAATAGGGAAAAATGGATTTGAAGAATTTACTTAGAGCATGAAGAATTTTTTTGTGCATGAAGAAGGTGTGTTGCAAATGAGAAGTTATTGATGTTGTTGATGAAAAGTTGTTGGAATATCAAAAGATGAACAAGCTTTGATTAGAATTTTGAACCACTACTTTTCAAGGGCAATTATCAAAAGTTGGTTATCATAAATCAAGGTTTTTTGTTTTATATATATATATATATATATATTTGGGTTTGTTTTTTTCTCTTCTTATAATCATAATAAATGATGAATAAAATAAATTAATAAATGATTGAAATTGATTTTTTTAAATATAAAGAATTCATATTTATAATTTCCTCCCTTTCAAATTCCTCCAACTCCTCTTCTACAATTTCATCCTTCTCTATAAACTCCACCAAGGTTGATGGCATATTACATCCTACCCTAGGACCATTGGGCCAATTTTGACTAACAAAATTTAATTTATTTAAATTTTCAGATTGTGATTGACATTTTCTAAGACTTGTCAAAATTTTAGCAAGAGAAAAAATGTATTCAGTTTTAATTTGGGAACCTAAAATTCCTAGGATTTGTTTTGCAAGAAAGCCATTTATAGGGAATCTAGACTCATGTTTCTCCCACCATTGGAAAGGCTTTTCTATATCTTTCACATCCACATGAAATTTCCTAAATCCAACAACTTTCATGTTATAATTTCCTTTGTAGTTTCAGCACTATTGTTGGTCATTTGGAAAATATTTAGTGCATAGTCTTCATCAACACCCAAATCTGCAAAACCAAAAGCAACATCTCCAACAGGATGTAAGTGATTGTATAACTTGACCAACATGGGATACAACGCTCCTATCATATTGCTCCACAATAAACATTCTTTGTTCTTTACCAACATATGAAAAAACAAGAAAAAGATTTTTGAACCTAGGGTCAAGCATCAAAGACAACATGTTATGTGCTTTCTTCTCTTCATATGTTTTCAAGAATGAAATGAAAGAATTTAAAACCCCAAACACTTTTGATTTAATGTTAGAGGTAAGAGTTGCTAACTTTAAAGAGAGTCCAATATCATCATCCATGAGGGACTCAAAAGAAGGTCTCAAATGCATTTCATTTATGGCTTTAGAACTCATGGTGATGGTAGAATTTTGGGCATCTGATAATAAACAATGTCCAGCAAATTGGTTCAAAACACAAGTAAAAACAATAGGGCTCAAATAATCAACTATTGTTTGATAAATGAACCATGTAATAGGAAAAGGAACATGGCTAGATAGTCGAACATTAATTTGGTTACTATAACACCTCACAATAGTTTGATGAAAAAGAAATGCTTCATGGAATAATATTACCCTGCTTGCAAACTTGCAAAAAATTCAAATAGTTAATAAATTTTTTGGAAAAAATTATTTATTCAAAATAAAAAATAATCAACATAAAAAGATTAATAAAGAGACATTTACTTTGTTTTAATAGGTGTATTCAATTTCCTTGATCAAATTCTAGAATCAATCACTAGAAGAAATCGTGTCATTTGCAACCAAACCCACTTGCAATTGGATGTAATTAGTTGTTACATGCAATTCAAGTGGTTGTGCGTGCAAGTACATTTGAATTTTAGATGATTTTCGGTCACCTTTGTAGCTATGGTGCAATTGGTTTCTCTTTCATCTTTCAAAATGGATAACTTTTACATTTTTATTATATGTTACTATACATACAATATCATATATATACATTTGATTTTATACAAATACGTTACCAAAGAACTTGAACTTCAAAACTCAATTTGGTTTTCTTTGCTTAAACCAAATAATGACCCTCTTCACTTCAAAAGAACATATTTTGCTCATTTCAAAACCAATGTGAATGATTTTTGTTGTTTTGAATGCGTTAAATGTAGAACTAACAAAATCATTTTGAGACTCAAAGACAAAAGAAGAATGACCAAAGATCTTGAGCTTCAAATTGTAAATTGGTTTTACTAGCCTAAATCAAATAATGACACCCTTCATTTTAGAAGAACATATCTTGCTCATTTCTAAACCAATTCGAACAATTTTTGTGACTTTGAATGCACTAAATGTAAAACTACAAAATCATTTTGAAATTCAAGGACAATAGAACATTGACCAAAGACCTTGAGATTGAAATTGCAAATTGGTTTTATTAGCCTAAATCAAACAATGACCCGTTCACTTTAGAAGAACATATATGGTTCATTTCAAAACAAATTCAAGAGATTTTTGTGGCTTTGAATGTATTAAGTGTAGAATTAAAAAATATTTTTGATGTTCAAAAAAAATAGAGCAATGACCAAAGATCTTGAACTTCAACTTGTAAATTGGTTTTATTAGCCTAAATCAAACAATTATGACCCCTTCACTTTAGAAAACATATCTTATTCATTTCAAAACTAATCTGAATGATTTTTGTGGCTTTGGATGCATTAGGTGTAGAACTACAAAATGTTTTTGAGGTTCAAGGATAATAAAACAATAATTAAAGATCATGATCTTCAAATTGCAAACTAATTTAAACCAAACAATGACCCCCTTCATTTCATAAAAATATATCTTGCTTAATTCAAAACCAATTTGAATGATTTTTGTGGCTTTGGATAAATTAGGTGTAGAACTACAAAATGTTTTTGAAGTTTAAGGACAACAAAACAATGACCAAAGATCTTGAGCTTCAAATCGCAAATTAGTTTTATTAGCCTAAATTAGGCTACAACTAGAATCTAACTATAATGGTTATCCCATATTGGTTGTCATAACTTTGAAACTTGTAAACTATTTATCTTTAGGTGCTTTACTTGAAAGAACAAGTGGCAATTGGGATGAATAAAAAAAAGTCCCTAAATGCCAAAACCAAATTTTCTTTGATAGAAAGTTATAAATCCACCTTTTGAAATAAAATTTACATAACTATGTAGGCCCATTCATCTATTAACCTACCTACTTAGGCCACCATCACAAATTTAGCATTTCACAACTTAGTAATGAAAATCGCACAAAATTTGTTCATTCATTATTCATACATTTCATGCACTAATATTGTGCAATGAAAACACATTTGACACACAAATTTATTAGAAGATGTGAAATCCACTTGACATTTGTTCATTCATAGGTTTGTATTTCATCTACTAACACATTTATGCATGTGTCAAACATGTTTTCAACGCATGATATTCATGTGTAAAATGTACAAACCTATGAATGGACAAACTTCACACAATTTTCATTATCAATTTGTCGCATGTTAAATTTGTGATGACCTACCCATCTACCTAGGCTTATATATTTACCTACCTACTTACCTAGATGCCACATGCCAACATTTTATAAACCTTATATCGAACAACCTAGATTTGTTTAATTTATTTAAATAAATGTCGAATGGGCTTCAAATGCCACATGTCATAAACTAGTTGGTTTTAAAATGGACATGTGTCATAAAAAAAACATTTAGTTACATGTGTAATTGCATATGCAACTTGTTGTATGAATATGAATGGATGAAAAATACAAACATATTATATGTACATCATATGTAGAATATGTCACATGCAATTAGATGTCGCATGCAACTTGTGTTAAAGAATTAAACCAAAAATTAGTTACATGTGTCATATGCAACTAAAAATTAGTTGTATGTGTCATATGCAACTAAAAATTAGTTGCATATAGCAGTTGCAAAATGCTAGTTTTCTTTTAATGAATACAAGTTTTCATCCACTCTTGTCTTCCCTTTCCAGATTTCTTTGGCCACATTATACATTTCTAGCCATTGAAACTCTCTTGCAACCCTAAATTGTCACAATTAATAACAAATTTCAGAAAGATGGTCATAGAGTCTACATTTGACCTTTCATCTTTTACATAAGCAATAATCTTTTTCCTTGACCCATATGAATCTAAAAGCTCACTCAAATTTTTAACTAAGGCGTGACTTATCATTTCTATTGCTTTAAATAGACTAATTGTTGCTTTGTTGGGTTGCCAATTTTCATCCAAAAAGTTAATGACTAAGGAAAAAATGTCATAAGCGCTTTTTAACATCCACAAATTGAAACTTGCAATAATTAGCCCATATCGAATTTTTTTTGGTAAAACATAAACATCTTTTGTTTTTTAAACCAAGTCTAACAAGCAAATGACTCTTAACAATCAACAAGGCTAAATCTTCAAGAAATTGCTTTTGCTACATGTCATCTATCTTGTAAGGAAGTTTTGTAGAGAAAAATTTAAAAATTTCAAATGAAGATACATTTTGCCTCTCTTTAGCTAGTTGTTTTTCAAGTTCAATTCTCACTACATTATTCACTTTCTCATCAAGTTTTTTTGCAAGTAGAGCATGTTCTACATCCACATGTTTTTTCAAAATTGATATTCCATTAGTCTTACAATGTGAAATTAGTCCTTTCCTTAGTTTTGTTGTAGGGCATATCTCCCTTCAAGCTTCCAAAACAATCTTTGAACATGTAATTTCTGTAAGTTTAAGATGAATCTTTCATCATTGCTTTTAGTAGCCTTGCTTCTTTCAATTTCCAAATTCAAGTTTTCAATTGAAGTTTTTGTTACAGGTGTATCATCCATCAATTTTTCATTTAGAAAAGGTTCAATCTCAATTTCAAAAACATCAACAAACAATGTAAATTTTCAACTACCAACAATTAAAATTAAAAAAATTACAAACCAATTCCTTCAAATCAAAAATTTATGTAACTTTTAAAATGTGTTTTTTGTTTGCAGATTATAAAATTAATGAATAATTGGGCAAAGGTAAAGAAGGAATTCAAGGGTCAAAGGGGAGAAGGCATTTATAGAGATAACAACAATAATTCAATTATAAACCTAATGCAAAAAATAAAAATTGAATGGAAAATGGAAACTATGATTGCCCCTCAAATAAACACCAATCTCCTTCCAATAATTAAGGCTAACCTCCAAATAAAATAAATGCAAAGTTAAAAATAAATTTGAACAGATTAATAAAACTTCAAATCAAATACAAAGGAATGTTCAAAAAGAATGAGATCAAATAGAAAAAATGAAAATTACATAATGGACTAAATCTATTTATAATAAAAAAAGACATAAAATGTACAAGTTTGAGACAATTTCTCGTCTTCTTTCTCTTTCCCGCAAAATCAAAAAATAAATAAATTGTATCACATCGTACAAAAAAATGAAAAACTAAAGAAAAACTTTTGAAAATGATTAAATAAAAAGTGAAAAAAATTGAAAAACAAAAAAAAACTCACCTTTTTTGTTAGCTTTTGCTTCCTGCTTGTAGCTCCAAAGACTACTTGTAAAAAAAGGGGGGGGGAGGCAATCCCATCTGGGGAAACATAAGTGTGGAATAGTAACAAGCATGCAAGGAGCAGAAATAAAAGTGCTTAGAGTATGTGAGAACAAACGTGAAGGTGTAAAACTAAGTAGGAGCAAAGTGGGCACAAGTGGGAGCTTGGAGCCTTTGTATAAACAAACTTAAACCCTAACCCCAAAGGGGAGGCGGCTACCACATTAGGGTTAGGGTTAGTGCCCTAACCCCTAAACCTAATGTGGCAACTGCCTCCATGAACAGGAAGTTTAGTTTTAAAATTTTTCACCTTTTACTTTCATAAAGAATGAGTTTAATTTCTAAATTTTACTCTTATTTTTCACTTATTATTTCTTACATACTATATACTATTATTTTTACTTCTTACTTACTGTTTTACTAATTTTTTTGTACTATTACTTTTACTTCTTACTTACTATTTACTACTTAGTTTTTTTTACTTTTTACCATGAGAACCGGACCCTTCTCAAAATGTGGGAACTGGTGCTAGTCTCAGATTTGATGCCCAGTGAGAACCACCAAGCAGGTTCTCACCGCCGGTTCTCACTGAAAACCGGCGCTGGTTTTCAGCCGGCGGGTGAGAACCGCCCAACACTGGAGCTGACCACTGTGATTAGTAGCTATGGGACAATTACTAGGTGAAAGGGTTCCCTACTATTGTTGTGTGGCTATTTGAATTTATAAAGAATTATTGGTTTTGGTCTTTAAGTATTTCTGAATCAGAATCAAAGAACCTTCGATCCCCATTATTTCAAAAACCTGGTCGCAAGTTAAATGATTTTACAGAATTTTTTTGCAAAATTTAGAAAATTATTTCTTAATATAAAAATTGCAAAAACTGGGTCGCAAGTTAAATGATTTTACAGAAATTTTTAGAAATTTATAAAAAATTATTTCTTAACCTAAAAATTGCTAGATTTTATGTACATGGTTCAAGTAGGTAACCAAAAATATATGAGGATATTTAAGTTTTTAAAGAACCGTTGGTTATGAATCCTAATAATCACCCTGATAACCTTGGGCGGTCTGTTCCTATTTCTAATGACTGCCCAATACAGGTCCCTACCATAGTACATAACTTACCCTGAACATTATGGTAATTGCTGGAACTCTTTAAAAGTTCCATTCACACTTGGTGTTAGGGACTCTAGTGGGTTTAGGGTTTAGGGTCCCCTAACACCATGCTAGTCATTTAGGACTTACACCTACTTACCACGGACATTTTAGGTTATGTTAACATTCAATTAACATTAAGCTATATCGCCCATTTAACATTAGGTGCCACCTAGGATGCCACCTAGATTTTCATTTAACACTGACTTAACATCAAGTGTGAATGCACCATATAATTAGAGGTCTGCTAGGCTACACCTAAGGTTCTTCTCCCAAATAGGTTTTTGGGTCTTCTAGGGCTTCCCTGGTGCCCAAAACTTGAATTGAAAATTAGGATGAGTACTTGGGGACTGGCCTTCTTCCTATTTGAGACAAATCACATTGTGCAGAATTTTTTTGGGGTGTATCTGGAGGGCACATTATGCAGCGGAATTTCTCCCAGCCAAAGGATGTAATGTTTCGGAAAGAGAAATGCCCACCGAATTTTCACTTTTATTATTTTCTGGTAATATTTATCCTGGTTGATACCCAGCACGGGCATTAGAGGGCATTAGAGGAATTTTTTTTTTAAAAAAAATTTTAAAAAAATTCTGCAGGTGCTTTTTACCTTGGGTAACGCCCTTGAGTGGGGGGCATTCCTTGAAAATAAGCACCCCGGCTAGGCTCCACCTTGGTGGGTGGGGCGCCCCTCAGCTCCACCTCGATGTGCGCTTATTTCGGGAACGCCCCGAGCCAAGGTGGGCGTTAGTAGTTACCTTACACTTGTTCTTTCGGCTGGTGGCAGCTCCAGTTTTGCAAACTTGACAATTTGTGAGCCCTTTAGGCAGCCAGCTCCAATGGGCATGGTAGACAGTAGACGACAGTCTGTTGGTAGGTAATGCATGCAAATCAAGTGACGTAAACCCAAAGAACATTTGAGAACACCTAAACCTGCAGCAACAACTAACTTCCTTGGAAGCCCCCATGCAGAGCTTTACAGACGCTAGCTACAAAACCTGTGAAGAAAAAGTGTACAGCTTTTGCATTTTGTGTGTGTGTGTGTGCTGCAAGTCACACCCTGACACCACCCTCCAACTGGAACGTCCTGAGTGTCCATTAACCAGTATGCTTGGCGCACCCATACCCACAAGTATGTCTGATAACCGGCTCAATGGCATTGGTTACCGAAAAGTCTAATGGGTTTAGGGTTTAGGGTTTACCTGGGCTCAACAACTATTCATGGTAACCTATGCCTTCTTGCTACTTACTGGACTTAGGCTACTTGCTTGTATGGATGCCAAGGGGGGCATTATGAAAAACAAAATGCCCTCCCCACTCCTTGATGAAAAAATTATGCTTTATAAGGTTACCTCCAAATACACTGCAAAATTTCTGGCAGGTCATTACGATTTGCTTTATACTTATAAAAGTCTCAAATATTCAAATTGGGATTGATTCATTTTTCAATAATAATCAATCATTTTGACAAGAATTAGCCATACTTGAGCTTGCTTGACTATTCATGGTAACCAATTATCTCCTCTTTCTCACCGATTACCTAGTTCGTACTTGTCATTGATGTTTGATTACTAATTCTCAAAAAGGTGAGTTGATAAATATGTTCAAATTTGAAATCCCCAATCTTGCAATGACATGGTTAGGGTTATCGACATAGTTATGATAATAAAATTATATGTAAAAGGGTTGTAACCTAGTTCCAAATGAACTAGTTTATGCCAAACATGGTGAGACAAATATGCAAATCTATGACAAGAGTTCTATAATGGAGGAAAAAAAAGGTAAGGTCAAACTCATTTTTCCACCAAAATTAAGGGTCAAATGAGTTCCATCTTGTATTTGAATGAAGATTGTTGGGTGGTCAAGTTTCTTCACTCTCATTCCAAGGTGTTCAAAATGCCAATTTGGAAATAGCTAGGTTTGTTGTTTGTTCAAATGGACATGGCAGAGGTTGTTGTGGAGAGATTTGGAAATGTCAAGAAATGTTTTCAAAGTTCTAACAGATGGAAGTTTGAAGCTAGTTTGGAGAGATCAAAAAAGGTTTTTAAAAGCCCAATTTGGAAATGCCAAAAGAGGTTTATGATTTCAAGGTTTTTTTTAATCTTTTCAACCTCGGTTTTCAATTCCCAGCTTTTTAGGAAATTTGTCAATTTCCAAACTTTGTAGGCTCTATTGATCTTCAAATATTTCTTGTGTGTGCATGTGAGTGTGTGCTTTTCATTTTTGTGTTTTTCTAGTGTTTGTTTTTCATCCACACTCTCTATGTATCTATCTCTTTTGCTTTGTATTGTGTGTAGAATTTTTTTGGGAAAAGATTGTTGAAATGTTGAATTAGTTTCTTTGCATTGATTTTTTTTGTAGAAGCTTTATGTGCGTGAGTTGGTTCATTGAACTAGATTAACTTGGGAAGAAACATGGTTTTTTTGGTTTAGTTTATTCTTTGTTTGGGTGTTCATCACCAAGTTGGGGGATTTAAGGGCTCACTTTAATATATAAGTGGAATATTTTATATTTATTTCATATTGACAAAACATCAAATATCACAATATCTTAGCAACTTCAATACATATTTGTTGAACAATTAATTAATTTCCAAAAATATAAAATGGTAGGTTCTTTTGATTCTAAAGATATTAAAGACTTCAATTTGAGGGGGTTTGGGAATTTAGATATTTTTTTAAAAATGAAACTAATTTTTTTATTTTTACAATTTAAAATGCCTAGAACCAATAGTTCTTAACAAAATCAAAGAATTGCCCAACACTAATGTAAGATACTATGTAATTTAGACATGAGGAAAAATGTTAGCTCAACACTTGTCCTTAATTGCCTTTTCGATTGGGTGAGCAAAGGGCTTTCTCATGCTACCTCCTCCTCTAGAGCTTTTTCCCCTTGGCATCAAAATACAATTCTCTCATAAGCATGGGTGTTGCATTTTTGTTGATGGTTCTTTATAAATTAGTCTTATATTAATACTATGGACTAGGTAATCAATGAATTCACGAGATATTGTGAATAATCGAGGTGCTTGAACATTGAGACCATTCACAGCGACCAAAACACTCAAGCCATTATTCGACATATTGTGTGGAAACATCAAGCTTTTAAATTACATGGAACACAAAAGAAGGCAAGTTATGAAGTTTGGTCAATCACCAATTTAGAACATACAAAAAATATTAGGGAGGTACAAAAATGTTAGAAAGGCGGCATGATATTCACAATATAACTAAAGGAACTCTTGTCCAATGACATGTTGACATGTTAGTGAGATGCTCCCTACAATTTGTTGTCATTAAACAACCTATCACCCTTTAACATGGTCATATATGATTAGAGGAGATAAAGGTGTATTTCCCTAAAAGTATGTAATGTTGACTCAATATACATTTAATATCTATCTATGAAGGAAGGTAGTTTGTTTTGTTTTGTAGTTATGAGATCCACCAAACCAGGATGTTTGAGATCAGATTGTGTTCTTGGTGTCTTTGAAAAGCTCTTGACCAGGAGGGGTGCATGGGCTTGGTTCTATGATGTCTGGACTTGTGGTGCAAAAGTTCTTGAATATTGATTGATTTCTTCACTGAAAATTAAATGTAGCTGAGGAGGAATTGGAATGTGCCTTTGGTGTTGTTGGAAAGATCTTGATGAGCAGGATTTAATGGAATTTATTTGGATTCAAGATGTGGGAGATATTGATTTTTAAGTGGTTTCTGCTGCTGAAATTCAAATAAATTCCAAAAAATCAGGTTTTGGAAGGAAAAATCGGTTGAGGATGTGGTAACACTTGGGCCAATGGCACAGGTCACACTAGTTTAAATTATGTACAAATGTCTTATGGTTGAAACTTTATGGCTCACATGACAAAACTTGTAATGTAGACAATAAAAACACATAATTAAAAAAGGGGGGATCGATGTATAGAGATATGCATCAGTTTCTTTTGTCCTTGAATACTTGTAAGTGCACACACAAAAAATTTAAATATGAGTTTCTAAACATGTAGAAATTGTTTATGTACAAATGATCCTTTTCACCTTCTTTTGTGAAAAGTGAAACATTCTTGACAATCAATTGCACATCTTCATTGAAAACTCGTTGCATTGCATTGAATCTCTTTTGTTAGCTCAGATGCCCTAAGGTTCCCCAAGTCTAACTCTTTTATGATGTAGTTCAAAAAATATTTTACAAACATCATTCATGATAACCAATCCAAGAAAAGTCTTTTAGTATGTTCAATATGGCAATATCCAAACGAATTATTTTAGTATGTTCAATTATTAAGTATGGCAATTTCAACCTTTTTTTCCTCAAAATGTGATGGATTTGGGGTTTATTTCCTTCAAAAATCCTTTTTAGAAGTTTCATTTAATTTATTTTTTGTCACAAAGTAATTTTTGCCATAAAAAAATGTTAATTGAAACATGTTCATTTTCAATAACATTGAACAGGTAAAGGAGAAAATCCTTTCTCATACAATATTTGCATCATGTTTAAGCCTCATCAATTGCATTGACACCAAACAATGGTGCATGATTTTTGACAAAACATGTATCCAATTAATATATTCACCGATTCTAGCATAGACAATAACATTAATAATATTTAATGTTCTTTTCTTTATATCCTTGAAATGTGTTCTACATATGGTCCTAATAGAAGTGTGTGAACCTTGACCCTTTAACAACCCACAATGTGAGTATATGTCCAACAAGAAACATTGAAGGATCATTCCAATGGAGTTGTATTTCATGGCTTGATTGATAGCAACAACATTGGAAATGTGCAATTAGCAAATCATTTACAAATAGAAATTACATAATGAACCTTTCCTCTCCAAAGCACACAAGCCCAATAGAAAGGAAGATTTCAAAAACTCTTCCATCACAACAAAAAAAAAGCATTGTGAATTAATATTGAAAAAATTGAACCTCATACTTCAATTGTAACAAAAGCTTAAATATATTTACAGCCATAGACATTATCATTTTCAAAAACAAATGTCCATCAATTAAACAAATTATGTTTCGAAATGTTTGAAATTTGTGATGAAACATAATATATAACTATTATGCTACTAAAAATATTCAGGACTATTTGCATATCCCCACTGATGCATTTGGAACATTGCCAAATGTTGAAAAGCTTGATAATTGTAACGGACAAGGCAACAATAGTGTGATCAAACTAGTTGTACCTTCAAAATGTACCAACCTACCAACTCATTCATGACACCACGTTGATGATCATACTTTAAAAAGTTAAAAAATATTTGTTAATTCACCACACTCAAAATACAAGAATTCTAAATTTCATTTATAATTATAAATTATATATTTAAAGATATTAATGAAAATATTTCGCATTGAGAAATATGTTCTAAGGTTCTTCATTAAAAAAAAAACCATATCTCAATTGTGACAAAATTCAAACTTAGACTAAAGGTATTAAGCTTCATTCCAAGTGGTCCATGTCATTTATCAAACATGAAATAAGGGTTTGTCAAATGACTCAATCTTGAGAACAATTCTTAATTTTATGAAGTATAGAAGAACATATATTTTTCAACTCTAATAGATATACTTTAATAGTTTAACCACACACACATATTTCTAGTTTTTACTATTTGGAATGCCACAATGACAAATGTTTCATATATTGCAAAGGCTAAAGCCATTTATCAAAGATGATTTAGTGAAATGAGTCAATGTTGATAACAACTTTCAACTAATGTTTTTTTTGGGGCAAATTTTCATGCTGTTGTGATCCCCCCAAAAAAAAGGATCGTTTTGTCCTAGATGCTTGGTTTCTCGCCCAAAGATTTGTCAAAGAATGAGGGAAATTTTGGTTTTTCAAGAATGTCACCACTTTTGGACTAACCCTCCAAGTATGTCACCACTTTGCTTTTTGTGTTTGGAGAAAACATTCGACAATTTTCTAAAGACTAGCATCAATAAGTGCTAAATCTACCTTGGAATGCTCTCCACCCACTTCTACTTCAAAAAAGAAAAAGAAAAAAGAAAACACTACTCTCAATTCTATTAAACCTATTAGATTAAAATCACACAAATAACTTTTTCTAAACTTTAAATCAATCCTAAACCACTTGAACAAGTCTTAAAATTTTGTTAGTTTAGATGTTGAGACTTGGACATCAAAAGACAAAAGAAAGAAAGGAGAGGAAGAAAAAGGAAATATTGTGAGAAAGAAAGGAGAGATAGAAAAAGGAAATGGTAGAGATAAATGTTTTGCACATTTCTATGTACTCTACCTGCCTTGGGTGAACAAGTACTTACACTAGTACCATTGTAGAAACTCCAAAAGAATTTGGGTTCCTTCTAAACAATATAGACTAGTGCGACATGTGCAGTTGGCCCAAGTGTTACCACATCCTCAACTGATTTTTCCTTCCAAAACCTGGTTTTTTGGAATTTATTTAAATTTTCAGTGGCAGAAATCACTTAAAAATCAATATCTCTCACACATTCTTGATCCAAATCTTACCAAATAAATTCCATTAAATCCTGCTCATCAAGATCTTTCCAACAACACCAAAGGCACATTCCAATTCCTCCGAAATTTTTCAGCTAGGATTTAATTTAATTTAATTTTCAGTGAAGAAATCATTCAATATTCAAGAACTTCTACACCACAAGTCCAGACATCATAGAATAGAACCAAGCAAGCCCATGCACCCCTCCTCATCAAGACCTTTCCAAAGACACAAAGAAGACAATCTGAAGCATCTTGGTTCAGTGGATCTCACAAGTACAAACAAAACAAAACAAAACAAAACGAAACAAACAAACTACCTTCCTTCATAGATAGAGATATACCATGGCCACAGTGAGTCAGCACCAGTGCACCATGAAGGATGAATGGTAAGTGGTCAGGAAACAGTTTTCCGTTGGTTTCCAGTTCATTAGCTAACCATGGTGGTTAGCTCAGTTGCTCTTTTTTTTTCAACCTACCTACTAACAACCCACAAGTGGGTTATTAGTAGGTAATAGAAAAATTTAGGTTTGGACGATTCTGAAAATTGAACCCAGTTCTGGTTTTGGGTAACCCAGTCCGAAACTAGCAATCCGATGAACGTCCAATTCCAACCTTTTTTTTTTCCCAAAAACATTTTATCTTCAAAAATTTAACCCATGTAAGGTAACCCATGTAGTAGGTACTAGTTTACCCTGGCCCCTACTCTTCCTAACAAGGTAACAAATTTTATTTGTTGTTTTTCTCTCTGGAGGTTCTTACGAACAGGTTGTTACTTGTTACCAACAATAGTAACTTCCCACTAGAGAGTTACCTGGCTACTTTAAATTTAGTCCATCCATGAGCTTTACTCATCTCCAACCGTTGGATTAATCAAGCCACGTCGGATTCTCCTCGATCCTCTAGGTTGTCTTTTGGACGGCTGTGAAGTCGTCCGCGTGGCGCGTTTCAGGTCAATGGAGTAAATTCCGGTGCGGCCCGGGTGACCGGTTCCGACATTTGGTCACCCGGCCCGGCTAGAACAACAGTTCACCGTTCAGACGTTCTGAACTCCTGTGGAGAGAGAGACAGAGACAGAGAGTGTGTGTGTCAGTCTGCTGTTTTCCCGTCGGCATTTTTTCCCTTGGGGCCCACAAGCGTAACAGAAACTGGTGTTTTCGTGGAGGAGCTGGACTGAATCTCTTGGCGGCAGCAGCAGCAGCATGAAGAGAGTTTGAAGCGTTCTTCGTCGCTTTCCGAAGAGCAATCGATTTTTACGTGAATAATGCAATTATCTGTCTAAAAATTTCAGAAGTGAATATAATTTCAGAGAAATTGCAGGAAAATTCGGATCGTGAAAGATTTGAAGCCATTTGTTTCGGGCGGTTACGGTTGGCTCATCAAAGAAGAGGAGTAAAAGAGTCAGGGAGCTTTCAACGACCTTTTCTTTTTTGGCAAAACAAGTACTGCAGAGAACATGCCTGAACTTCGCGCAAGCTGAACTTTTCCGACGATGCAGCAGTCAGGCAACAGTTCCCCAGAAATTTACACTGCAGTCCCTGTGAACGTGCAACAGCACAGTACGTCAGTCTACTTTGAAGAGGTGAGATGAGCTGTATTGTCAAAGAATTTGTCAAGGGCTCTTTTTTTCTGCCAAGTTTTGCCGTATGACTTCAAAAAACATTTTTCTGCTGAATTAGTCGTACGAGCTAAATTGAAATTCCATCAGATCCTGTTGCCAGTATTTTTAAAAAATTGTCCAGGTGTTTTCGATTCTATTTGGCCGATAAAAGAAACAGAAGAAAAATCTGAAAACCATGAACAAATCTGTTTTGTTAGACAGATCGCATCTGAAATAATAATAAATTGTGCTTTTCTTATCCTTGCAGCAAGTCTCTTTTCCAATCTTCTATGGAAAATATTATTACTTTGAGAATTTGTAGGAATTTGCGCAGATCCACATTCTGTTATATTCCTGTTTTTAGCAAAGTATAACAGATTGCGCATTGCAGAGATTCCGGGAGTGATACTTATGTGCGCAAATTGAGGCTGCCTCTTGAAGACCATTTCGTAAAGCGGACCTGTAATAGCATCTTTTTGGCCGGCCGGCCGGCCAACAATTGATTCCGGACTGTTCCCTCTGTGCATCTCTGGCGAACGGTAGGCCTCATGAAGATCCTATTGCCTTTTTTCTTTAGCATTTTTTTTTTGGTGGTTGTATGCAGTAGAATCTTGATATATTTGGACTTGCCGTTGCGATCTTCCATTACTCCAGGATCTCTCAAAGTTACAGCTACTCTCGTCGCAAAGCTTGAGTACTACGACATTCAAGAAACAGAGTAGACTTGTTTCTCAGATCTGTGTTATGAGAAACAAACATTGCTTGGTTTCACGACGTTGTAGCGCCTGCTGCTCTCAGGAGGCTTGTTTTGTGTATGTAGCCTTGCAATTCTACAACGTAGCTAGCCGTTGATGAGAACGTTTCCGTTAACATTTTTCGTATTCCAGTCGACAAGTCGATCTGTGCTGGAGAATTGCTGAGTTGCTTGTCCCTATTGATGTTGAATGCTGTCGATCTGAGCTCCATTACGTAGGATTTGCGAGGGCTGTTAGGACGTGAGGCAATAGAGAATATTTCTGTGATTTTATTGTAGAAGAAGAGCTGCAAGAAGACTGAACAATTGATAACTATTCCAGAGGACGAATATTATTTCAGCTCTCTGTAATTGTAAGCTTGAGTTTTGTTTTGTTGTTGTGTTCTCTTTCATAGTATTGTGAAGGAGAGACTCTTGAAAACACCCGTCTGTGGCCTGTTTGTTCTGATTCATTAACGGCAAGGCCCGGGCAGGAATCTATAATACTCTTCTGAAAGACCTATTTCCTGGTGGCAATTTCATGCTGCTCCAAAGTATTAAATCTTTCAAAAGATTTGTCTTGAAAGCGTTTGTGTAAGAAGCGTGCGTGCACAGGCCTTGCTTTGTGTGTACTTTGATTGCAATTTGGACTTCAAATTAGTGATCAATTTCTACACCGCGCTGGTTGCTTGCAAAGTTTTGGATCTCTCTTGTACTAACTCTTGACGCTGTTGGTGTGCATTTGGAAGAAGAACTTGCAAGCATCTGAACGCACTGAATAATTGCTGAGCATTTGCATTAACCAGCTTTCTTTCCAGAGGCTTCATGATCAGCTTCTTGTGTTCTTAAGCACTGGATCTGCTCGTTTGTGGTAGTCGAGTCTCAAGGGATTCTTCTTTTGTACACTGTTCTATTGCAGACGTACGCGAAGAAGGCTTTTGAACAATTGTGTTGAACAGATCTGTGTTCTTTGTACTGCTTGCAAGTGTTGTGAGATATAAATCAGCTCTGTAGATAGCTCTTAGAAGGTAGACTTGTAATTGTCGCAATACTTTTGGAACTAGAGATCTAGAGAGAAGTACGTCTAGTTAGGAACGTCGTCGACCAGTCGAGGTGTTGCGGTCGACACGATGACGGGAACCATGGAGTTGCAGAACCTCATCAGAAGCATTGTGTATGAAGTGAAGACTGTGCTACGCGACGACACGCTTTCGCTCTACTACAAGATTGCCTTCTCCATTCTCAAGATTTTGTGTGTCTGTGGCTTCAACCTTGGAAGAACTTATCCGGAGAAGAGGAACCGAAATCCGCTGCTGCCTCCACCGATACCGACCTTTTCCTCACTACAGAATGATGTCCTTGAAGGGGCAACAGACAGCGCCGTCCACCAGCAGGGTGAGGACAAATCGTCCGAAGCTGAAAAAAAAACTGACTCGTCTGCCGTCCAAAGCAGTGATTCTAAGGCTCATGATTCTCCTGGCTTCAACGAACTGACTTCCGAGAGCGCCGCAGCTGTTGAACAAAGGTTTTGAACACTCTCACAAGCCCCTCATCTTTATAGCGTGAGGGAGAGACACACGCGCACACATTGAAAATCATTTTAAGAAATTTCGTTCTGCTGTGAACTACGAAATATGTAGAAGAATTTTCCTGATGATCCAGCAGCTTCCTGTGATCGCTTGCTCGTGCTTTCTGCATCATCTACGGCCTTCTGGCCACCTTCCTAGCTCAGAGAGGGACATAAATCTTTTGCTGCGTAGTACAAAGGTTGTTAACTAGAAATTTATTCATCTCACAAACAGATGAGTCCCTGATGAGATCGGACATGGAATCTGTGCAGTGCGTGTCCTCTGTTTTCTGGTCTGTTTGTTTGCAGGAAGCTGACAGCTCCCTCCCTCATCCGGCAGCATGAGCGTCCCTCCGGCAGTATGCTTCATGAAGCGAAATAAATCAAAAAGAAACTCTCTCTGGTTTTCCCTGCAGAATCCATGTATAGATGATCAGATGCTTCAAGAACATTTGTGAAACCTTCCATTCTTTTTAGCACAGGGAACTATATATGCGAGTAGGAAACATATGATCTTTAAAGCTTTCTAACATTTTGGAGCTTGTCAAACTGCACAGCGATTTTCGGCCTACGGTGGTGGTGGTCATACCTGTGTATGTGCGGACACTGCAGCAACGCAAGGAGGTTCTAGAACTAGTCAGCAGCCTCGCAAACCAAACCTACAAGCCAGCGCAAGTGCTGCTTGTTGACGATGCTTCTCCTTTGCAGTGGTACAATATTGGAACTTCAGTCATGCCGGCGCAGAGTGGAGGAGAGAAACAACAGGCTGAAGAGGTGGTCGCCTCCGTCAAGCTTCCGGAAGGATTCAAGCTTATCAAGTGTCCCAAAAACCATGGACCCGCCGCTGCTCGAAGCCTTGGACTCGGCCTCGCCATGACTGAGCACCAGGCTCAGGTATGCCGTTCGTCTACTGCAGCTCTGCGAGGAATGATCTTGTGTCCTTGATATTGTCTGGCTGATCAGATGGGTCTTCTGGCGAAGCTGCCACTGGATTATTCTCTTAAGCTTTGCTAGTTGTCTCGGATGCATATGAACACAATTCTCTGGCATTCTCATCCCTAATCCAGTGGACCCATTTGTTTACTAGATCGTGAACTTCATAGATTCGGATTGCGAGGCAGATATTCACTGGGTAGAGGCGATGGTGAAGGCTCACTACAAGGAGCTGGTGAAGTCGAAGACGAGTGCGGAAGGTACAATGATCGGAGCCATTCTTTCTGGCGTCACATACGCCTACGGGAACACAGCGGTTGATAAATTTCACGACCACTACGGAACACTCAACGGCAGGATCAAGATCAACGGGGAGGGACTTCTTTACGGACCTTCCTGCAACATCTCCATACGTATCTGCAAAAAGCTTATCTCCGAAGTTGGGGGCTTTGACGAGAGCTTCCCCAAGGCAGCATTCGAGGACGTGGATTTCTGTGTGCGAGCTAACAAGTGTGGGATCTTGACCCAATGTGCAAAAGACGCAAAAGTTTGGCACAAATACGGCGTGTCTCTGCCTCAACTGTTCCGTATGTTCCAGAGATATGGTGCAAGCGAGTGGGCTGTTCTTGAACGCCATCCCGAGTACATGGAATTATACGGAGCTTCTTATCACATTCCCGCTCAAGCTCCCAAGGTTGTCACCTAGAGCTATGTCAACATGTGACAGGATCAACGATGCAGTGAAGGTTCACCATGTGCAGATCTCGCAGGAAAGCATCTTTTAGAGTCGATGACGGAGCTTTGTGATCATTTGCAAGTCTGTTTGCAAGTTTACTGATCCATTAGTCTACCTGCAGTTTGTATAGAAACTTTTACTTTGCCTCGAGTTCCAGTTACATATATGCAACAGAAGGTGTAGGTCCATCACTCACAGTTTCTAGGCCGAGTATTTAGGTTAGATCTTCGCTCTACGTAAGCACAGCAGATGCTCAGACCACTAGTACTACTATATATAGGATTTGCACCCCTACAGTGCATGCAGGCATACGTGGTGTAGCTGCTGCTGGAGCACCTCTGAGGTTTCACACAGTTGGACACAGTACGTGCATATCATCAGGATAGAATATTTCTATGTTTTTTGTTGTTCTTAGCAATCTTCTTGAGTAAAGTTGAGCTTCACTTCCACTGCAATATTTTATGACAGAATTGTGGACAGCTTGCAGGGGGTGTGTGCACGTGTGCTCTATTCTATCTATCTGTCTATCTATCTATTTACAGCTGAATGATAACAACAGTTTTGTTGTGCAATGTGTGCAGGTATTGTAAGCAATGATCAATGCACTAGTGGAAGCAATGATCAGTCACTGAAACCCTCCTAAGGTATTTCTCTTTTTCTCTTCTTCATCTTTACTGCTTATCTCATCTGAGATTGTAAGTAGAGAAAAACCTCAACAACAAAACTTCCAGCATAACTATTCCTCCAAAACTAAGAATTAATGAGCTTATAGTAACCTAATATGAGTCAGTCTCTCACAAAGTGTCATACCATCATTACCTTCATCATGAGTAGTAGTCATGAGCTGCCATGACTCTTTCAATGGAATAGTCTTGAAGGAAACAGAGATCTAAAATCTCTTGCAGATCTATGTTTTCTTCAAGATTATTTCATTGAAAGAGTCATGGCAGCTTCACTAGGTACTTAATTAGGTTTAGGGTTTTCAGTTTAGGGTTGCCATTGGTCTAGGCAAGGTCTAGAATAGGGTTTAGTTGAGTGCCAAATTTTTTTCAGTTTTTTTACGCTGGCCCTAAGAACGCGTTCTCAGGCTGCTGGCCAGCGATTTTGCATCTTGCTAGGTCAAGGATTGCACAGGAAACAATCAATTTAGGACTTGAAATAAACTTGCAAGAGATATGTCCACAATATCTTGCAAGATCAAGTATACCAGGAACCTCCAGGGATTCAGAATCATGAGAACAAAGGGAGATTGTCCTGACTGTTCTTTTGCATGCTGAAGCCCAACTTCCATTACTTGATGACCAGGGTTTGCAACAACAAAGAACTCTTTTATGGCAATTTTTGAACAAGGTGAGGACAAGATGTTGGTTTCCTAATTTCACTTCAGGATTTCTTTAGTGTCGTGAACAACACCATTTTGGGGGGCCTTAGGAATGTGTCACACAACATGCTCCAAATGTGCCACTAAAGGTCTTCTGTATCTATTCAAATTTTGTCACATAAAAATGATGAATCTACTATCTGGTGGCATTGTTCAAGACCTATAGTGTTGTCTCACCTTGCCATTTTGACATGGTTTCGTTCAACAAAGTACTCCAACATGTGATCTAGCTGGTGTTAAGCCAATTCGGACTCAAACTCCTCTACAAGCTTTTCAAAAATTAAACAAACTTCAGCTTTTTTATATTGAAGTAAACAAGAAATGTAGATAGAAATTATATTTTAGCTTTTTCAAACTTGAAATCTCTTTATACAATGGTAATGTCTAACAATCAACAATTTTATGACAAATAAGCATTGATTTCAGGAAAAAAGGTTAATAATCCCAGTTTGAATGTTACAAAACTTTGATAATGAAAAGTATACCTTGTATTTTGTATCCATATCAATAATCTAGTGGCTAGGACAATGGATTTGCATGCATATAGAAATAATCAAATGGTTGGGATTTGTACATCACTTGCACATATGATAATCACATAAATAAGGTAATTAAGCAAACAAGATATTATTTAAAAGCATGGCATAATTTCCTCAATTGAACTTTCATAAACTAATTCATTTGTTAAAGAAAAAAATCAAGCTTTTCACCTCTCAAAACTAAATCCAAAAAAATCATGTTCACAATATAAAACTATAAATTATCTTAACTATATCAAACCAACCAATTAGATAATTGGCAATTAACTTATGTTTAATGTTGTGCTTGTTTTAGTTAAAACATCTCATGCCACATTATGTAGCAATGGGGCATGTTTATTGACACAAGGTGTAAACACATGCAAAACAAAACATATGGAGAGCAAAACAAAATTATAATGCATGACAAATGCAACATTTGACAACCAAGTTTACACTTGTAACTAAAATTGAAACAATAGTAAAGGGAACAAAATCGGATATAATGAAACCAAATTTTTTTTCAAAAAAACAAATAGAAGAGTTGAACTAAAAGAAAGAAATGAAAAGCTATGAAAAGATAGTTCATAATCAAATGGATTATTCAAGATGGTGTGATATTAGACTTCACATATGTGATAGTTATGGATGGGTCCAAACACAATAAAATGAACTAGTTGCACCATTTTTTTTTTGGTCTTTTTCAAGAACTTTATTTGACTAGTAGTTCATAATTATTTATATATATATAATTTTTACATCTTGATCTCATATCATTTATATTATGCATCCATGCTCAAGTTCACATAGAAATGAATAACTTTTGTGAAAGAACACATTCAAAATTCTTGATTTTGAAAGCAAAAAATATTTCTAAAGCAAATGTAACCATAGAAAATTATGTCACATATATAAAAAATAATTGCATAAACATTTAGTTTTTTTGAAATTAACATCAAAATCTTCACCAAATTTTTAATTAATTGGAGCATATTTCATAAGGTAAAAAAAAACTGACTTACAAAAAAACACATGTCCCTAAAAATGTTTTGAGTATTTTAAGTCATTCAATTTAGGACTCTTCAAACATTTGTATCAAAATTTTGAACATTGAAATTTTTTTAATATTGAAATCTATTCCAAATTGAAAGCAAATTGACTATCCAAATTATTGTGTTCCCCTTGTGAATTTTCAAAAATATAAATGTATAGTTTTTTAACAACATGCACACACATTGTGGTTCCTATGTTATGTTTTCATTCAAATGTTGTGTTGTAGTGAGAGGTGCCTAATGTAAGGAGTCAACTACTATAATTAAAGGGAATAGTTCAAGGTCTTTAATTTTGAATATTATCCTTAGTTTGAAGAACCTTAAGAAAATGAAATGACAAACTAACCTACCCAAATCAAAAATGACTTTAAGAATAATTAAATAATGAGTGCAAAAGATTTAAATGTTGTTTCTTTTTTCATGTCAAACGTTTCATCAATCTATGCAAATACACATTAAAAATGAAATACACAATCAAACATTCATTTGCCCTAAACAAAATATATTGAATTGACACATTACAAAGTGTCAATGAAGATGTTAGAGTTGAATGCATTAGTTATTTACACTACTTCACAAAATGATCCACTCAAAGATTACTTACATGGTTAATGTAAGTGTATGTGAAAACAATTCCACTACTTCTATATCTATCTATTAAGAAAGATAATTTGTTACATTGAGATTTTCCAAATCATTGTGCCTTGATCGTGCTCTTATACCATTGGAAAGCCTTTTATTAGTAGGGGTATAGCACAGTGGTTTCATGATGTTTAAACTTACGGTGCAAGAGTTATTAAACATTGAACAATTTTATCATTGCAATTTCAATAGAATCAAAAACATGTTTTTTAACAAAACTAGGTTGCACTTTTGATATCTTTAGAAAATTCTCAATGAATAGCATTTTATGAAAGTGATTTTGTAAGTTTTAGACCTAATAAGGTACATGAGATATTGAATTTTGAATAATCTCTGATGTAGGAAATTCGATAAAAAATTCAACAAAATCAAAATGTCAAATGATTTCTCAAGGATTTCCTATGTAAAGTTGTTGAGGCCAAGATGTTGGAATGTTTTGTATGTTATATATATATATTTTTTTAATTTTATAAAAAAAATTCTCTTGTTATCATTAAAGACAAAAATAAAGAAAAACAAACTAAACACAGGACCAAAATGAAGAGAGAGAAAATGAAGAAGAGACCAAATTTGGATTTTGGTGCACCACAAGTTGCACTTGATCAACCATTGTTTAGATTTCATGGAATACATAATATTTTATTGTTGGCTTAGTCAGTTGATGGGTATCTTTTTCGCCCAATGGACCATCACAGGCGAAAGAGTACTAGATTAAAAAACACTATATTTTAGTTTGGCCTTGACTTCTAGTGTAAAGTCCTTGGGAAGTCCGGTAGCCTTCCTCTGTGTGTTTTCAGGCACAGGGAACATTCTTTGTTTTCAGCATTTTTTGCCCCCCAAACAAACAAAGGAATGCTACCAACCTTGTGCTGGTCTCTTATGTTGGGTAAGAGCATCTCCACCGGTGCTCAGTATGTGACTCCAGACAGTAAAATTTAGTGTGGAAAAAGTCAAAATGTGCCGGTTTAGCTCAGGAAATTGGTTTTTCTGCGCCAAATTCGTCCAGCTTGCCGTGGCTGCTGGTAAAAGTCGCAACACAGTTGTGCGCTTCCAAAAAAGAGTGTAATAAATTGGACCTGACTGTGGCTCAGTATTTCTAATTGGTCGATCATAGTGATTGGTCCAGGTGGTTTGTTAATAGTAGTTCCCGTTACAGTTTTATTGATGGGGTTGCCCAAAAAAAAAAAACAGCTATGCTTAGACATTTAATTTTATTATCCAAAGTGACATACTGAGCACCAGTGGAGATGCTCTAAAGTCCTTGGAGACGGGCTTTACCCAATTTGGGCACACACTCTGCCCCACCTCACGCGCCGTTATTCCGATACCGAGGGAGGTGTCGAGCTTTACCCTGCACTTATAACAACCAATCATGTTAAGAGACCATCAATACAGACTTAAGCCATTTGGAAATTAGGGTTAGGGTATTAGGGTACTAGGGGTTTGGAAATTAGGGTTTGAAGATTTTGGTGTTGGCAGAAGAACACGAGGTTCTTGGGAAAGTAAGCGGATTCTCTTCTTTGTCTCGTTTGTGGGTTTGGCGTATCTTGTTGCTGCGCTCGCTCTAAAGATTTGTCATTAGTGTGGAGACTATGGTGGAGCGGGATGAAGAGGGAGAGTTCCTTTACGATCCGGAGAAGCAATCGTCGTCGAGAGAAGCATCGCCCGATCCTGCGGAGCAACAACAAGAAGACGATGGTTTGTACGCCCGCTCTCCGTCTCCACGACCTCTTCTTCGTCAGCCGGAGTATAACGATGATGATGTAGAAGAAGAAGCTCCCAAGTCGAAATCTAGAAAGCGTTTGCTGAAGAAGAGTTTGGCGGTGGAGGCTGGTTCTCCAGTGGATCAGCAACAACAACAAGACGAGTATCAAACTCCTGCTGTGAGGGGCAAGGACAAGGATAGCGATGAAGGCCCAATCCGGAAAAAGGCGAAGAAGGTCAAGGATGCAGCTGTTTCCAAGAAACGTAAGTCCTTTGGGAGTGTTTCTTCTTCGGAGAAACTTGTTAGAAATGGTAAGGGCGGGTTTCGTAAGGGTTTGGAGTGGCAGGGTTCTGAGTTCTCCACGAAGAAAGGGGCAAAAGAGATGAAGGAGATGTGGGACTCGGTTGCAGGAAACGGCAATGATTCAGAGGTCAGATACTTCCTCTTGCGTCCCACTCCCCGCACCCCCAATTTTTCTCTCCGTTTGGGACCAATGTTGCCAACAATTGATGTGCACAATGCAATGGATTGAAGCTTCCTTGTTGTGATACCGAACTTGTCTGCGGTTTGAAGCTTTCTCAACAGTCCAGACTTCAAGACCATCCCTTTCTTTAGGGTTTCAGGCCTCTAAATGGCTCATCTCTGTCATATCTGTACCGAAAGAAATGCTGATCATTGCAGCTTAGAGCACCATCTGTTGATTATCCTACAATTCATCATGAGAGTCGTTGGTTCATTGAATAAATGGACCTGTGTGTGCTACAAGCTCATATATGCTTTTGATCACAACTTGCATTGCAGTAATAGATATTGTGTTTCTCAATTGGAGCTTGTCAAATACTGTTTGTAGATTTGAGATCAAATCCTGAACCTATGTTTGTGCAGTTTTGCATATCCACATGTATTGGTGTTACCAATCGCAAATCCAGCATAACACATGAAAGGTTTAGGGTTTAGGGTTTAGGCCTTGCTACAGAGTGGTTGGCTGCATGTTCCTGCTTTATGATATGGTAGCTTAACCTGATCTGTAACTAGAGGTGTCTCTGACTTTGAGCAAGACAAAATTGGGAAATGGTTTTTTCCAGACTCTTCACAACACTTGTTTAGTGTCACCTAACTGGAATTCCCTTATGCAGTTCTATGTTCAGACTAATCCTGATATTTGGTGATGGAAATAGGAAGACAGAGAGGGACTACCTGATGATGAAGACAATAACTTCATAGATGATGAAGGAGTCCCTGAAGACGAGCGTTACATCAGTGACGGGGAGCAGAACTCAGCTGGAGATGCTCCACAGGTCAACAACTGACCTGTACCTTACCCTAAACACTCTGGACTTGTTTCTTTGAGGCAGTATGTTGGGAGTGTCAATCTTCCATGCTTGCATGCACTTGAGATGTGCTGGTGGATGGGAATTCCCTGCAGTTAGCCTTACATGAGTTTCAAAAGACATTGTTCTCAAGATCTTTCATTGACCACTTTGCAGGCAGAGGAAGCTAGAGGGGATGACCAGGAGGCTGATGAGCTAACCAAGTTTTTTAAAGGTGGCAAGAAGCGCAAAAAGATTGAACACACCCCTGAGGAAATTGCTATGTTTGTTGAACAGTTCATGGCAAAGCTGGATGTTGCAGCAGAGACAGATGCTGAACTTAATTGTGCATCCAAACCTGCAATTGAAAAACTAAAGATGCTTCCTGAGCTGATACACGTGCTTGAGAAGTAAGCCACCCATATCTTGTTCCTGATAGGATGGCTTGTGGTATTGATGTCAGGATGCATGCATAAGAATGTCTATTATTAGAATGAGCAAGCATTATAATTTTCCTCACACATTGTCTGAAACATTCCTGTTTATGACAAAATTTCTGTTCTGGGCTGCAGGCGGCAACTGCAGCAGGAATTCCTAGACCGAGGAGTTCTCTCTTCCCTCAAGAACTGGCTGGAGCCACTTCCAGATGGCTCATTACCAAATATCAACATTCGCACCGGTATTCTTAAGTTGATGACTGATGTAAGTTTGCTTGGACTGATTAAGAGATTGAAACATTCCAACATTTCCAACTCATAGAAGTCACATTGAAGTGGGTGGAAGTCACATCTTCAAATCAGGAGTCACACCTTTTCATATTTGAATGGCCCTTGTGGTTTACTTGGTAGGCAGGTTATTTTAGTTCATGATTTTTATGGTTTTCCTGTTCTACCCATACATTTGCATTAACTGTTACTGTTTGCTTTCTGAAGTCTGGTATCTAATTGTGAATCTTGAAAGAAGCCCTGCTCAGAGGTGATTGGTTGGGGCAGCTGCCAATTGATGTGGAGGTTTATGAAAGGCGTGAACAGCTCAAGAAGAGTGGCCTTGGAAAGGTAGTGAGTTACACTCTCCTCCTCCTTTTTTAAGCTATGTACACTTAGTTCACAATCACATGTCTGAGCACTTCAAATTCAGCATGAAGCTTCAGAATCTACCAACCAGCAAACAGGCAATCAGGATATACTATTATCCCAGGTTGTGATGATAAAGCAATGTAGGTGTGATGAGTAAGGTTGTGAAAGGACATCTAGAATAACTTAAGTATATCATGGGGTACTTTTATTTAAGAGGCCATTTATTGTGATGGGGGACAGGTTGTCATGTTTTTGTCAAGGCTGCCAGAAGAGACACCCATCAACAGAAAGTTGGCCAGAGACCTTGTAGATAAATGGGTAAGCATTTGGGTTTCAGTGTCAACTTTTCAAGAGCTGTCCTCTTGACATCTTTTTGCCATAAGTTCATGATTATAATCCCTTTGATTTGGGCTGGCATAGTACCAATTATAAGCTTAGTTCATGATGGCATCATTGAGTTCCATGGTTTTTCGTTGTGTCCAAATAGAGCCGTCCTCTTTTCCAGAAGAGTACACGATACGAGGATCTACGGAACTATGATGAGGAGAGGCCTCTGCCCCAAAGAACACCACTTAAAAAGTGAGTCAATCTTAACAGTTAGTTGCAGTTCTCCATGTTAAACAATCACTTAACATTAGGACATGGGGTACTAGTGGACTATTGTGGCAATGGTTCAATTGTGCACTTCATATATTCTGTTCTTTCTTCCTTATGTGCCTTATCTTTTTCTTTTGTATTTCTGTCTGCATTTTTCATCATTTGGTGTACAGTGCGAGCCAGTATCATGGCTGAGTCTTCCCATTGCTTCTTGACTTGTAGCAGAAACTCACTACATAGGCTAGTGGTCACACTGACCTATACCCACTTTAGGGAGCTGAGGAAATTAGTGGGTCAGTTGTTACTGTTGATGGTCACCGAACAACTGACATACTGTCACTGCTGTTGTTCATACTGCTAATTTTTATAGTTCCTTTCAAACTACTTCCCTTTTGTGTATTTTTTCTTCCCCAGTTTTTAGTCCTTATCTGGAGTTTTTCTTTTGACTCCAGGGAAAAAGGTCCACCTGGTTCTGGTTATATTCAATCGTGAGTACAGAGATTTTGCGATCATTTTCATATCTTTGCCAAAGTATGTCTGGTATAAGAGATGTCTCTAGTACATAATCCTGGTCTTAGATCTGATATTAGATATGTATAACACCTATGTGATGCCTACTGAAAACATATATCTTGTGTGAGATTGGCATGGTGTCTCTAGCAAGTGGAGTAAAAGTTCTTTGCAGGACATATGTCTGCTGATTGTTAGAAAAGCTATTTTGTGGGAGTTTCTTCTTGTGTAATTGGTAATTGGTCTGAACAGTGAGAAATCATATCTTGCACTTTGTATGGCTGGCAGATGAGATAAATTTCTTATGAGCAGTACTGATTTAAGATATAACTCATGTGAGAGATGCCTGTGGTATGATGTCCATTCCTAATGGAAGATATATGTTTTGTATTGGAGTTTTGTCAGGTTGTTTATATGGTATGTTCAATGTCCAGTTGCACATATCTTGTTTGTTGACCTGAGTGAAGGATGCTTGACAAGCCAAACTTCCATCTTTGCTGTGGATTTGAGTCACACTCTCACACTTGCTTTAACTGTGTGAACAGAGCTGCACCAAGGCCTAGGCTCACTGTTTCAAGAGCAGGAGATGACCTTGATATGCTGCATGAATCAGAGTAAGTCTTCCTTTAGCTAGTCATATGTCCACACCATGTCTGTTATCACTGATTCAGTTACCTTTGCCATGCATCAAAGAGCAGGATCTGTGAGCTGACAAGGTTGATATTTTTCATAAAATCTTCATTTGTACAAAGTTAGAATGCTTTGTTAGCAAAGAAAATCACCTCAGCTTGTATCCATGGTGTTGCTATGCAGGGAGCTTAGGCCAGGGGATGTAGGCTATCGGCAACATGCGTCTAGACCAGAAGCTCTCCCTCTTGATTTTGCGAGGCGCCCTGAGTCAAAGGTTGATTTTGAGCAAGCTCGCAATCGTGCTAGACAGCAGCAACTAGATGAGCGGCGGATGAAGGTCCATGAATCCTACCTTCCACTGCATATCAACATTTTGGTTTTTCCCCTGTGATGCTAGCATCTCAAGCAAGACTCGTGGCATGCCCAGACTCTAAGATGGTATTTGTTTGGTATTTGGATACAGCAATGCATAACAGATTGCAAGCCATGTCTTGAGTTACTGTGCTAGCAGTGAATTTAAATAATTTTCAGATATTTCAATAAGTTGTTGAAGCCTATATTTAAATTGGTTACATGTTAGCAATTCTGGGAGCCTTCTGATGCTTTCATACACCCATACCACAAGAACGTAAGGGTAAAATTTTCTTGTAGAGCTGAGCCATTGTGCATTCCCCTGACTTGTGGGCAGTTCTTGTTTCGCCTTGAGTGATTGCAGATGAACAAGAAGCTTCAACATTTGAAAACACCAAAGAAGAGCTTGCAAGCTTCAAGGATCAGTGTTGAAGGTCGGGGTGTTGTTCATTTCCATAGCTGATGAGAAATGCATTGTACTAGTAAAATCCACCTTGCAAATATAAGCTGTTGTATGAGAAATGTGATCATTTGAAGTTCCGTTCTTGAGAGAAATGATTTCTCTTCAGGCTACAGACCTTCAAGATCATGCTTCATGTAGTTATGGAGGCTGGTGGCTCTTCTAAGCAGCAATTTTCTTTGCTCAGTTTTATGGCAAAGCTCAGGTCAAAATTGCAGCCGTGGGAATGGCCTTTGGCAGCACCACTCACAAATTCTAACATGGTGTCACTCTCATTTTTGGATCCCTGTGATGTACATTCAATTTGGTAAAAGTTCCCAAAGGGCTGAAAACCATGAGAGAGTATTCATCCCTTCATAACAATGCACAACAGCAAATTCTTTTGTTTTCTACACATTCTTTTATCGATCATCTTTGTTGGTTCTTTTTTATATATGGGAACTGAATCGATGTGCTTGTAATGGGTGTCTTGTTTTTTATATTGTCAGGATACAAAGATTATCCTAATAAATTCTCTTGTGCGAAGTCATAAAACGAAGCAAAATGATCGGAGGATGCATACTAAGATGTCTTTTTTTTATAATGAAGTTTTGTATCATGATAATCATGAAGTTCACTTTGTCTAAACACTCTCTAGACTCTATACCCTTTATAGTACAAGACAATTTATCAAGAAATAGTGCAATTGAAGATTCAAAAGATTATTAGAGGTCAAAAAGTCGAACAAACAAGCAATGTTAATTTACAGTGTCAAAATGTCTTTCCCTGCATTGTTTTGCATCATTTTTTACATTAATATTTTGGTGTTGACCTCCTTTCCAAAGATTACATGCTCTATTGAACAATCTTGTACCTACATTTCTACCTCATAATTTACAATTTGAAGATCAATAGTTGAACATCTTTGTGAATGACTTGCTATTGTAAAAAGTTTTACAAGATGAAAAAAGGAAAGCAAAGAAGATGAAAAAAAAGTGATCCAATCATGGTCAATACACCAATACTTACAAATTGGGTAAAGTTTTTTGAAAAATGCAAAAAAGAAAATTAATCATACAAGTTGATCATAATTTTTTTAAATTTAATTATAATTTATTTCCATTTTTAATGTAGTTGAATAATGTTCAAAGTTGGGTTCTTGATTTTAAATTTCATATTTCTCATAGGTTTAATATTTTGATTAAATCAATTGCTTGTTAACCACAAGTTACATGTTTCTCAACCTAGTATCACTATATATTGTTACAAGGTCCTAAAAACTTTGAAATTCCTTTGTGTATCTTATTATTTAAAAGTGCATGATTCACATATAATGTCACAAATGTCAATATTATGGAGTTCATTCATATGAATGTTCATCCATGATTTGTAATTAACTTGTAGTTAATTTCTAGTTTAATTTCAATTCACTTTTAAGTAGCTCTCAGTTGGTTTTCAATTCATTTTCAGTTAACTTTTGATTCACTTGTAGTTATCCCATAGTTCACTTCCAATTCACTTTTAATTAATTATCTGTTAAGTTTCAATTAAATTTTAGATCATTTTCAATTAACTTTCAATTAATTCATAATTAAATTTTAATTCATTTTTAGTTAACTCATAATTCATTATTAATTCTCATCATGGATGGACATAGGCCACACATGGGTGCACATGAGTCACACATAAATGAACATGGGTCACATGTAAATTGAAAATTTTTTTAAAAGCTTTTTTGAACTAGATACCCAATGGATATAAATAGAAGTAAAATCCCACATTACTTTCAATTTGTTCAACACCAATTTTAAACATATCTTGTCATAATCTTGTTTTGTTATTGTCATGTTTTTATAATAAAATCTTTTTGCTTTCACATCATGCACACATCATGTTTTTGCTTTTGCTTTTCTTATTTTTTGATTTGGATTTAAAACTAGGACTACCTTCATTCATGTGGTTTGGAAATCTTTTTGTTTAGTTCTTTTTATGCCCATGACATTCAAATGCATTTATGTTTGAAATTTTCATTCAACAAATACACTTTTAGGCTTAATAGTTTTTTTTTTCTTTTAAATATTTTGAAACATGAATATACAATTATAATTGAAGTTATTGACCTACACATTATGATTGCAAATTGTAAAAATCAAATTCAACATCTTGTTTCATATGAAAATAATAAATCATAGTGTATTTTAATCCATTAAACCACACTCTATATATTCATATGTTCCTTAATGAATTTGATATGGTTTGATTTCCACAATGCTTACAACTATAAGTATTGACATTAAATTGTTCAAGATGATGGTAGCTTTTGATTTGTATTAAAAAAAGAAATACAAATAAATTAATATGAACTTTCATTAAAATTTTGAAAATTTAAAAATAAAATAAAATGATATTAATCATACTTTATTATATATATATATAATAATTTAGTGGACACCTTTTAATCCAAATTATAAGCATACTTATTCAAGCCAACATTGAAAATTAAATATCCATTATCACATTTTTATCAAAGTTGATAAGTCTACATTATTTTTTATTAATTTTATGTTTATGAAATTAGTTAAACTTAATAAAGTCATTCTAAATATCAAATTCATTAATATAGTGGGAAGCGGCATCTAACAACTTTTAAATATCACCTCCACACATGACTTTGGGGTGAACATTCTAACCACCCTTTTTTTCAAAATGGATCAACATTTTTTCCTCTCCTTATAATTATTTTCTTTTTAAAAATCAATTGAAAAATATTTTCCCTTTCAACTTTGGTTTGTTTTAGAATTAGTGGAGACCTTATCACTCCCTTGCTCCCCCTTGACCTCCAAAATTATTATCATGAAGAGGTAAAATAAATCATGTTCATTCATGCTAACCTAAAAAAAACCTCATTTTCATCATTCAACTTTGAAGTGTGTTTTTAGTGTCCCACACCCATGAAATCACAACCATTCCAACTCATTACATTAAAATGTATTTATTGATTATGGCTAATGATTCATGTAAAACCTATAATACATGGAATCTTACACAAATTGCCCAAATAACTTATAAACTATTTTTTAAATTTGTGTCATTTATTAAGTTTAGCTTGAAAATGTGTTTAAACCCAAGTTCCAACACATGTCAACCTATCATGCTTATCTAAATGTGTGCCTCCCAAATAAACTCATTTGAATGGTAATCCAACAACATATATGTCTAGTATTTATAACCCACGTTGAAAAGATTAGCTTCCTAATCATAAAGTTTTATATATTTACATATAAAATGAAATTAAAGAATAAAAACATATTAAAATAATAATAAAATGAATTGCAATTAATTTTCATTGAAAATGTTATTTTTTAAATCAAAAGAGTCTAAACATTTTTTTAATTTCTTAAGCCTTTAAACCATAATCATTGTTCAAGCTTATTAAGCCAAAGTCTTGAAAGGACATCCCAAGATGAGACATCATTCTACAAACATTTTGAAATCCAAAGGCCCTTGTAAAATTTTAGATTGATGGGGCATTGTGGTTAAGGGACAACTTAAGCTTGGTCAATGACAAAAGCACACCAAGACAACACTAAGGATGATGAAAGATGGTGGGGGAAAAATGTTAGCATAGGGTACCGAAAATGGCATTGGGAATGATTGGTGTGTTAGGTAGGTTGTCAATGGATGTCATGGGTGCCAACAAGGTTAATGTTTTCAATAGGTGAAAATTAATTTTTTTTTAAAAAAAATTAATGTAAGTGAAAATGATTTCATGAACAATCTATATGAAATCATGGATTACCAATGCTTGGTAGTTGATTGTCATATTTTCAAAATCATTCAATTTTTAAATATATGAATATTTTGACCTTATGTCAACTAATCATCATTGGTGGTGCAAGGTAAGCACAAATCAATGCAAAACTCAAGTGCAATAATGTTGAAACTTAACCAAAATTAATGTGAACATCATGGCATGGATGACAACCACATGTATTTTAATTTTATTGAATATATATATTTTATGTTGTTGATGTACCCCTAGATTTGTCAAATGGTATTGATGGAATTTTTTAAAAAAACTATTGACTTTGTAAAAAAAAAATGCAAACTTGAGGTGCACTCGTTATCTCTTATCAAAAAACGATGCATGACAATTATGGGATGGGTTAGAATGAATTTTTTAAGTTAAGCTCACAAACATGTCAAATGGCATAAATCAAAAGGAAAATTAATGCATTTTAGAATTAAAATGGTACATATCTATATAAACCATGGGTCAACATATGTTCATAAAATTCACCATGGCTTAGAGTTGAAAGGAACCACCTTCTTCCTTACTTCCTTATGATATATTTTGTAGCTCATGGTTAGAGTTGCAATACTTGTTGATAGGTGTTATTGAATTTATGTTGTTGCATGAAGAGAATAAAAGCCCATATGGATAAAGGTATTCTCAAAATAATGGGCTTAGGACAACACAACAATTGAATTTGAGTTTGTAATTTGAAAATGTTCCCCACTCATTGCACCAATGGGTTTTACCCATTGTTAAAGTATGAGATCAACATTATCCAAAAACAACAACAACAAGGGGTGTGTGTCACACTATGGCCTTGCCATTTACATTAAAAGGTATCTTAAGGCAAAAGAAGAATGATGAAAACTCAAATATTTCACCATGCAAAAATATAACCTTCAAAAAAAATCCTCTACCTAAAAGAAACCAAAATCCTTTCAAGATATTATTACAACTCTATAATAACTAATCTCAAGTTTCAACACAAGCCAAAAAAATATCATCTTTCAAAAATCTTCATATAAAAAATATATAGGCCTATTATTATTATTACCTATGGACCTATAAAAATCCCTTAAGCTACTATTCTACTCTATAGTGAATCTAAACGCTAACAATATCCTTGCCTACCAAGGCAAGGCCAACAAAGCACCATCCATCTAGTCTCCTCATCTTTTCTATGTCACCAAAAACACATGCCAATGGGTAGTAGGTAACAAAACACATGCCAATGGGTAGGTAACAAAACACATGCCAATGGAATGGGTAGGTAACAAAAACACATGCCAATGGGTAGTAGGTAACAAAACACATGCCAATGGGTAGGTAACAAAAACACATGCCAATGGGTAGGTAACAAAAACACATGCCA
>Ga0116231_10000438_pt1 | contig 71303 bp, 40 predicted proteins | sample S1TSphgellanicum_2_FD_89695 | JGI IMG/M metagenome (GOLD analysis project Ga0116231, IMG submission 89695) | Host-associated microbial communities from peat moss isolated from Minnesota, USA - S1T2_Fd - Sphagnum magellanicum MG | ecosystem: Host-associated > Plants > Peat moss > Unclassified...
AAAAAAAAAAAAAACAAACCTCAAAATAATACAAAATGTACTAAAAAAAAACATTTTCATACCAAAAGTGGCCCCCCTAGTAGTGTGTTTTCACCCAAATAACCATCGTTATGATATAACTTTTTCATCCAATCAATTTTCCATTACATGAGCACAAGAATAACACCATGGTTGCCTACTTCATTGAAGTTCAAAGGGAGGAAAATAAAAATATTTTCAATTTATTGTGCTTCGTAAATATGTAAACCCCTTCAGTTATTTACACAAACATCAATAAATGTGTAGTTATCAATAAAACTCTACAACTTTAAATGGGCCAAAGATTTTAATAATTACAACACAAGGAAATGGATGAAATTAATTTAATATTGTTTTACATTAGAAAAAATAACATCATAAACTAAGAATTAGGCATTTATTTGATGCAACCTCATGGTGGCCACATCTTTCTTTTCCAATTATTAATTCTAACGTCAACATATAAAATTTTGATGTTTGTCAACTGGTTATTGTTATTTCCTCTTATAACTTGAGTTCCAATTGCAATCTAGAAAATCTTGGTTAACAAATAAAAGATGGCCATAGAACCAAACATTCAAGTTCTTGCATTTAGACAACTAGATAGCCTTGTATCTTGGAAAAGGTAAGATGTATGAGGGTTAATTTTTTAAAATTATTGGTTGAACATAAATACAATTAGAATATGAATCATCAATGTTTAAACCTTAAATATATAAATGAACATTTATCAAATTTGGAATTAATCACTTCAAAGTTTCCAATGTGAAAGATCCATATGACAATCCTTTTATTTTATTATGAAACTCATATTTACCCAATTTCACATTATATGATAATCATTAATGGTAATCAATTCTACATGCACTCATGTTAGACAATCACTTTTAGTAATATAGCTTCATTGTTATGACTTTGACCCCTATGACCTTGAAAAAATTTAGGGTTTAAAATTATGGAAAAAAAAGAAGGATTGTCTATATAAGAAGTCTACATGCATTATCACTTGCAAAAACTTTAGAAGCTTTAGGTTGTGACAAAAGTAAAACACTAATTTATGGGATATGTTTTTAATTTATAAGTGCCCCAATGTTGTTTACTGAAGTCCATGTATAAGTGATCACAATTATGTAATACTTGGTCTAGCAAAAGGGATTGTCACAAAAATATTTATTATTATTATTGTAAGATAGGGACCATGTAATATGTACCATGCAATAACTTATGTGGGTGTTTGCATGATATAATACAAACCAAAAAAATAGCAATTTGATAATTGCAACACATTTTCAATGTGCCTTTTTAGATATTTGAAAATGTTGTGATGGAAATGTGTAATTAAATATAGATAACATTCTAAACCCATTATGTTGTGACATTGGTGCACATATGATTAAATTCAATTGTCAATGGGACTAAATTTTTAATTGCAAGAGTTTTTAACAACATTATAATTTAACAAAAGGAATAAGAAATAATAGTTTAAATGAAAATTGGTTCATTAGATTTTTCACATACAAAAGAGATAGGTAATCATAATCAATAATTTTCATCAAAGCTTTCAATTTTTCTTAAAGTTGTGAAACTCAAATTAAATGATACATAAATATTTGATAGTACATTATGTTGTGATAATATTGATGAGTACTTATGATCCTCTCAAGTTATAAATGTGTTACCATTGAAGATGTAGTTGGGTTAGTGTCTTTTGAATAATTTTACAAAAATAGAGTGAATTTTTTACTAAATAAAAAATGTTAAACTGTCAAACATGGTGGTTTAAACAATTTTAACAAAATTATTGGTGTACATTTACAAATAGGCACAACTATAAACCAATTGTATATTCCATTAAAAGAAAAAAATATTGTTTATAATCAAATTTTGTAACTAAAAAATGTTGTTTATAATTGAAAAGTATTTGCAAATGAAATTTCTTAATTACAAAAATTGATTGCAAATAAAAAAATTTCTTCTAATGTTTATAGTTGATATAATTTATTTTGTTTTAAAAGCCTAGTACCATATGTGATTTTTAGAAGAATTCAAAGTGAATGAAATTTTACATGTTGGATGAATGCAAGTTATAGTGGTTCACTTTTGGTGTCACTATGGTAATTTCTACAAGGTGTTGTGTGTTTAAATGTTTAAAGTGAATAATTTAATCTTAATGCATTAAATGATGATTCATTTCAAACTAACAACTTGATTATGAAGACATTTGCACAATTATTTTTTGAAAGTATTGCATTCATTAATTATCAATAGTGAACTTTTGAAATAAAAAAATGGATTGATCAATTGGTTGGATTGTTAAGAAATTCAACAATTCATATTGAATTTCAATTCAAATTGTTTATAATGATTAAAAATGGGTTGAAGAATGAAACGATAAAATTAAGTGTGAAATCTTTTTTTGTGAAACCTTAACCAAATGGTAATTATGAACTTTTAAAAGGTCAAAACTAGACCTTATTTTCAAAAGTCCTTTTGAAATGAATTTTTGTGTTTGTCAAAATTTCTATGCCCAATGGATATATAATTGAAATATGCTTATATGTTTATATTCTTATGGATTTTATGGGTTTTTTCTTTTAGGATTTCCAAAGTGATTTCACCATACCAACTAACAACAACATTTTTAATATGGGTTTTCATTTAGTTTTAAGAGGTTTCATAAGTGAGTGAAATTGTAGTGGTCAAAGATTACACTAATGAAATCTTAGAATTAAAAACCATATCCATATGGATAATATGTAAAAGCATGCTAAGGACTTTTGGGAGTTTTACATTTGCCTAAAATGAGCCACTATAGCTTACATTCACCTTGTTGCTACTTTTGATACTATATGTACTTCATGTTTTGGGATAAATTGTTTACATCATACCATACATTTATTGATATGTATCAATTAAGTCTATGGGTATTTTGCTAAATATATGTTTACATAGACATTATATTAAATTAACATTGATATATACCTTGGGATTTTAACTTTTAACACAACATGTCAAAACATGATCTAAACATATATCAACAATTAACTATATGCATAAAATATAACAAAAGATGGCATGAAATATAATTCTAAATTCTAACCTTTTAACCTCTTTGAATTTTATGACATATTTATTGTGTTTCTTTTATTGAATATGCAAGAGTTACCGTACATATTAATATGGAATCTATATTCAAATAATAATTTTTTTTGTTAGATTTTTATTTTTACTAGGGAAGTTATGAAATGCCATTAAATTGCATGTACCTAATAATGAAATATTAGGGTCAATTGAACATAGGTTGTGCAATTTCATACCACTTAAAGAATTTAACATGCCTTGGACAATGCTATTTTTGGGGGGAAATTTTCACAACTTGGCCAAAAAAAATCAGAGAATGATGAAAAAACATGAAAATTTTGTGATTTTTAGTGATTTTTGGGCCATTTTTCTGAAATAAAAGTAATTAGATTAATCACATCTAGACATAGGCACTTTCTAGGCTACCACTTGCAACAACACTTTTGCAAAAATGTTATAGCTCACCTAGGATTGTTGCCATTTAATGTTGATTGATGTTGAGGATTTTCAATGGGTGACCTACTTGCGGAATTTGAGGAAAAAAAAAACCTTATGTAACCAAAAGAAATGATACTCATAACTAAAGGAGACAAACTCATTATCTATTATAATCAACAATAAAAGAAACTTAAATTACTTTATTGCCCTAAGATAACAACAAGAAGTGCTATACAACAAAAACCCAAACCTTGCCAAGTCCAAAGCTTAAGAATGAAACCCTGGTCTTGCTATAATAATTCTCACAACATATATGAATTGAACATCATTTTACATGCATCAAGGTTATTGATGAATCTTCACCAATTGTTGCACACTTCCTATTAAAAAAAAACAATATTTCTTAAGTTATGGAGGTCTAATTAGAAATTAGATCCCTCATTGTACATTCAATCCTTTAAGCTACTAAAATCGCACCCCTTATTATGGAATGCATCACGTTGGTTCAATTTCTCAATGACCTCGAAACATTAATCCCCCTTCCCAACCATATTGTTGTTCAATATTGGAACAATTTCTATGCAAATGGCAATCATTAGGTTTATGTAAAACCACTAAGATAATAAGTAAAGATGTTCATAAAGCTCTAGGGCATGGACTTGATTTTCCAATTAATAGAGGTTCGGATTGTCCTCACATCTTGCTTCAATTCAAGGATACTTCTCATGCTCACCACTCCATAAAACCAGCTACCAAGATTGGACTAAAACCCTTAAATGTTCCCAAGTCAAATGTGTGGTTTTAGGATTTTCTACATGCCCAATTTTCTACAACTCAAACCACCTTGTTTTGTCATCACATTTCATCACCAACCCCTCATACAAAAGCTAAGAAATACATAGTGCACTATCATTAAACATATATTAGTGTAACAAAAGAAAACTCAACAACTATATAAGCTTAGCATAAAATCTTAAATACAGAACTAGGGTAATAACTTAGCTCAATCAATCCATCTATTCCACTTCTTCTTCTACCTTTTATTTGCAATTGTATTATCTTCCTTTTCCCATTTCCAAAACTTCATCGATGCAGTTCCATCCTCCGCCATCAACAACCTTGAGATAAGTCTTGCATTACCCACAAACAACAAATTGACCTTTTGTCCCTCACATGTTCTGTTCAAATTCTTACAACAATGGATAATCGAAGGAAATAAACAATGATGAAAAGCTTTTCGTTGTCTATGTGCAGAAAGTTAATAATGACAAAAATCTAAAAACCTAAAAATTACATGTGTTCACATTGAAAGTATATCAACTTTTCAAGTCCACCTCATTTCAGTTCACACTTGGTCTTGGACAAACAAAAGGTAAACAAAGGCTAGCAATGTTATTCAACCATTATACAATATCAACAACATAAAAAAAACACAAGCTGAGGACATTTATTGACAAAAAAATCAATTTTAAGAATACTATAAACTCATTTATTTGCATATGTAAGTTTTTTTCAAAAAAATTTAAACTCATGCCATCACTAAGTAAAAGCAATAAAAACATGTTGAAATGTATGTATTGCAATTAACTTTTATAAAGCACAATAGGTTGATGCATGCCACTTAGAAAGTGACATACATAGAATACTCCCATAACATGAATTAACACCAGACGTGTTACAGCTCAATTGTCAAGGATGCAAGAATCTGATGGTAAGCTTTTGGGAACATGAAATTAGGGGTCATCAAGGCTTTCACAACTCGTAATTTGTTCATTTTTTTTAGTGTTAAATGTTTAGTTAGTTATTGCATACATATCAAAAAATGGCCCATGCATGTTTTAAGTTGGTATTTACATTGGACATGACTTTGAGGTGTTTCTATCATTTGGATAACCTTGAATAAATTTTGTTCTTTTTAGAATATTCAAACATGTCTTGACCATATTTGTTCAACCTACATGTGAAGTACAAGTTTGATTCAACAAAAACTTTGGTTATTTTGTGGAATCATGCATATCAATATGACAACTAACTTTCCCATTTTTGTCATGGAATTTTAAAAAATGGAAATCGTTTAAAGCTTAAACATCGATGATCCTTGTAAATTCTAAATTTTAATTGAGATGATGAAATATGCACAGTCCAATATACCATTTTTATGATTATGAACTTGTTGGGTTTGACACGAGCTTTACATGTCAACCCCATGTATTTAAGTTGAAGGGTTCATGCAACCGTTTATTAACCAAATTTGAAATCTTGAACCAATAGCATAATCAAATTGTCAATATCCAAAACCCAATTGTGTTTTTTCTCAATGAAATGACCATAGACATTTAGTTCTAATTTGTTGGGTTGTTGAACCTTGTCTTTGTGCACAAAGACCACAAATATGTTAATTAGCCTAGATAATTAGTCTGGAAACAATAATTATTGACAAATATCCATTTTCATTTGCATGTCCATTTCATAACAATAGTGACATTAAAAAAGGATTCATTTGAAAAAATAATGAATTCCTTTCATAGTGATAAAAAGCGTTTACAATAGACCCACAAAATTATCAAACAAATTCAAAAGGCCAAATAAGCATTGTATTTGACAACAATGATATTATGATCAAAGCAAGGTTACTACTTTTTCAGCCTTTTTTGTACTGGTCAAATTTCACCCCCCCCCCAAATAAAAATAAAATGAAAAATGTGAAAATGAAACTAGATTTACATTTTTGGTTAATAGTAGGTAGCCAAAAATATAAATGAATACTTTAATGTTTTTACTTTCATATATATATATATATATATATATATATATATAGTTGGCAGCCAAATTTAGATAAAACTTCTTATGGATGATCGTCATTTTGGCTATATCACAAAATCAACCCCTAAAATTAATTTAATTAAAATTTAATTATAAATTTATTTTTTAATTTAAAATTTAATAAATTATTTTAATATTATTTTAAACTTATTTAATTTTTTAAAAAGTGCATGGGCGGGGGGGGGGGAGTAGCCAATCCACTCGGTGGGGAATAATGCACTTCTCGAATAAACAAACTCTTCAAAGAAAAAGAGAAAAAAAAGAAGACATGATTCCACTTTCGTGTTGGGAGATTTTGGTGACAGAGTATCTCAATCAGTTGTCCAGGGGCATGGACGGATCCAATGAAATACGAGAGAAAATGTGGTACGTAAATAATGTTTTAGAAAACCGATATATGAAAAAAATTCATTATGGTACTTAAAAGTATACAATAATAATACTTCAGAAGCAATGAAAGGACTAAAGGATGTTATGTATTTTCCTTTATTTATTTGTTTATACTCAATTCCATTGATGAGAGGAAAGAAGAAGGAATTTGACGAGCGATTTGATTTGTTTTCATCAAAAGGGGAATTTGTTTTGTAACGAACTCGCTCGCTCGTCAACACTTGTTTTGACCCACTCAAGAATTGCAGGCTCGAACATCATTCACTTACATGTACAAGTTGTCACTCATCATATTCTGCAGTTTTAATTCCACTTTTCAGTATAATAACTAATTGGCATTAAACACACCTCAGTAATAATCAGTGGATTTATATATATATATATATATATAATTTTTATTTTTATTTTAAAAATAAATAATTAATTTTTTGGGTCTATTTTGTTTTGTAGCCAAAGTGGTGATGATCCACACTTTAGCCAAATTTGGCTACTAGAAGCTAAATATGAAAATAAATTTTTTTACACCGTCTTTCTATATTTTTGGCTACCTACTTGAACCATGTATAGAAATCTGGCGATTTTTCTAAAACTTTGATCTAATTCTGGCTATTGAGGAAAAAAAAACTTGAAATGCAAATGCTTATAGCACTTTTAATCTTTTTAAATATATCTTTTTTGGCTATATGCATGTAGCCAGAAAAAAAAAAAAGAGGCTGGTATGTATGTATGTATATATATACCTTGTAGAAACTGCCCTTAGTTCACAAGTTGTAATGGCTTGCTGCCAAAGCATTACTTTTTACTAAAAGCTTACATGGGCTGAGCAAGAATAATGAATTAATGGATGTAAAACCAAATGATAGATCTTGGAAAATTGTGGCATGTTCAGGTCCATGGCTTCTTCTCTCACTTGAGCTTCTCGTTTGTTGGCATTGCCTGCCAAGGCAAGGATATTGTGTTTAGATTCATTATAGAGTCTATATAGTAGCTTAAGGGATTTTGGCTCCCCTAGGTAATAATAATAGGTCTATTTTTATATGAGGATTTTTTTAAAGAAGCTGATATTTGGCTTCTATTGAAACTTGAGATTAATTATAATATCTTGAAGGATTTTGGTTTCTTTTAGAGGATTTTTTGAAGATTATATTTTTGCATGGTGAAATATTTGAGTTTCCATAATTCTTCTTTTGCCTTAAGATGCCTTTAAATGTAAATGGCAAGGCCACATTGTGACACACCCCTTGTTTTCAAGACAATGAAATAATTTAAAAGCCCTGTTTATACCACCATTAAATCCTTGTATTGGTGTTTTTTTTCTTCAATTTTTGCTCAATTTTGTGATGTAACCAAAGTGGTGATCATCGATAGAAAGATTCAGCCAAATTTGAAATTTTTGGCTATAAATGACATTTGAGAGTAAAGAATATTGAACACTCAGGGTTCTCTACTTTTGGCTACTGGCTGGAACCAAATATACAAATCTTGTGATTTTTATTTACATTTTTAAAAAAAAAATTGGCAATAGAAAAATTGAAAATCATATGTTTAGCTTTTTGTTTCTCTTTTCAGTGAATTTTCATGAGTATATAAAAAAAAGGTTACCTTGTCTATTGACCCTAATTCAGGATAAAACCCTATGAATTAAAAGGAGATAAATCCAAAGATTTCTGCATAGTAGTAAAGAAAAGGGGGGGAGGGGGGGGAGGATTATGCTTCCTAGTAGGCCCTTAGGGCGAGGTCCAATAAGAGTTACTTACTCAACACAAGATCCATATGGTTAATATCTGACCCAAATGAATGAAAAAGGGTTGTCAAAATTAGAACCAAACAACCTTTGAATGTTAGGAATTCCATCCATCCATCCATAACCGGAACCATAGGGTATTGGAAAATGAGGTGGATCCCAAAACTAGAGATATGGCAGGATATATTGAAACCATGTATATATGTGTGTGTGTGTGTGTGCGCTTGTGCTTGTGTGTGTGTGTATGGATCATGATATTGGCCTGAACCGGGTATCAACACTGGTATCAAGGATCCTACCAGACACCAATACATGACCTGAGGTAATACTAGCGTTATACCAATACCAGGTATATACCTGACTTATACCAATTTCAATACCAGGTTCATACCCAGGAAATAATCAGATGAATTAATTAATTTCTGACAGTTTTTTTGATGGAATACCTACCTTTGTGCATGATGTAAGAGAAAAGGCTGCATTTGCAATGAGAACACTTGGGGTATTGACAGTGGCCAAAAAGTGCACCAAACCCCCCTTTTTGTTACTAAGGAAAGGCACCCCCTAGGGCACATTCCTTGGCCTAAAGTACCATATGTAGGTAGGAAATCATAGAACCGGCCACCAACTGCCATTTAAGACAACTTGAAGATAATTGGGTATGGTACTTTTACGCACGAATGTGAATTTGTTCTTGCAGCCATTCACTATGTAATCCTATTTTAACACAATGGGCACATAAAACCTGATAGATTAAAAAATAAATAAAATTCTGTTTTACACAATTGAGTTATCGATAAAGCCACGCAATTAGGGGGCGAGAATGGCCAGTTTCGGCATAATAGGCCATCAAACACATAACTGAGAATGAAAATTTTACAAAACGAAATAGCTGGGACCCAAACTAGTTTCTCGACCAATTTTGATGGCAAACTGAGTTTTCATCGTGTCTTTCCTTTTTCCTGAGCGCCTCCACTGCTTCTACATATATTTTCACTGCTCCTAGCTGTACAACTACTATAGTTACTCTCAAACTTTGTGCATTAAATGCTGAATTTCAGCATTTCATACTGATTTTTTTTTTTTCTAATTCCTTACTTTGCAAATACCCCCGAAAGAGAGGATAGGGGGTGAAAGCAGGCCCAAAACTTTACCAATAACTCTGATGGGCAATTAAAATAATTGTCTCCTGCCCATCTAAAACAGAGCAGATTAAAAACCCTTCTCAAAACGAAGGCCATAACAATATTTGCCATGCCACATATTGAATTCTCTTAAGTTTTATTCCTCTACAAGTCATTCTTGCTGCACCCATTTCAAGTATTCATACTTTTGTGTTGTTTTTGTCTTCTATGACTGTTTCTTTTAATTTTAAAGGTTGGTTTATTGTTTTTAATCCGAACAACAAACCAAAAATTTGTGCTAGAAAAACTTAGTGGTGTTGTTTTTGTTTTAATGGAAACCAAGTTCAAAAGACGTGGTAATTGACACAGATTTTGTGTCAAAGCAACACATTTGAATGAACTAACATTGTGTAGGTATCCCCTTTTAAGGGAAAATGTAATTTTGGATATTATTATTATTTAGTTTCAGTAGAACCCTTAGGTAGGTTTTTTTTTTAAAAATTCATCCTACCAAAACTTTCATAAAATATTCTTGTTGCCTTCCTCCAAAAGGTGGTAGGCATTGGTTGGAGTCAAGGTTTAGGGTTACAAGTTGAAATTGGCATAACTTCAAGGTCAACCAAACAAATCTAATCAAATTTTTAAAACACAAATTGATTCAACTAAAATATATAGATGTTTATAGTATTATTATTTTTTGGTACTAGCATTATTTTTCCTTCTCTCATCCCCACAATCATTCACACACAAGGTCACATTTGCATTCAAACTTTAGATTTTTTAACTATGCAATTCTCACAACATTTCAAAATAGGCATTTTCCTCCCTTCTATCACAATCTCAAACTCAAACAAAGAGGGCGAGGGTTGTCCATGAAAGGAAAAACTAAATAAAACCAAATTGGTTGCAATAATTTAATTTGAAGTGAATTGAATTGCATTTTGTTCAACTACTTTAGGAACAAGGAGTTCAAGATTTGACATGGAGTTGCACTTGTTAAGCTTGTTAAATCACATGCACATCATTAAGATTTCATTTGTGATCAAAGTAAGTTCCACAAAATCTACGTCAAAAAAATGGTTTCCTTGTTCATCATTTAATTAAACATTATGTTGTTGAATCAATTTTCTTTCCTAGGAGACCAACATGCACATTTCTTTTAAACCCAACCACTATGAAATGTCAAAGAGTTTGAAATGCATAAAAAATAGCGCATTTGCTATCTCACATCATCTCAATGCATAAATCTTGATGAGCAATCCCACTTAAGTAATTAAGTATATTTATGTTGGTGGGATGTGTTTCCCACGTTTAGTCAAGAGTAATTGAAAACTTGTTCATGTGGTTTCCAATTGAGTCCATCAAGATCACCATCTCAAAATTCACATTTAAAAAATAGAAAAAATATCAAGTTGTTACAACTAAAGCTTTGAAAAGTCTTTGTTCTCATGTGTAGACAAATTACACCTATGTCCGCCATCTTTTACTTCAACACGAAAGCCTTACTTGGGTGGATTGGGAGAAGTAAGATTAACATTGCAATAGCTTGTGGAATATAATAAATGTAATGCCCAAGTTCAAAGTTCAAAGTATAAACTACATAATATAATGGATGTAATGTGCTTGAAAGTTCAAAAGCAATAGGTACAAACTATGAAATATGATAGATATGATGTCCTTAAAGTTCAAAGTGATAGGTACAAACTATAAATTAGTAAAAGGAATTGAAAGGGTGTATTCAATGTGTTTTTAAGCACATTTTCATGTATTTCAAAGCTCTTAGAAATATTATTTTAGGTTTTTTAAGGGAACATTTATACAAGCCACACATTGAATTGGTTTTCTTTGAAACAACCAACATCAATTCCATGAAAAAGACAAGTTAAATTGTTACATAAATGTGAAACTATAAAAGGTTTCAAACTGTATTTGTTGTGATTAATTCATTACAATAAAATGACCGCAACTAAAAATGTGAAGCCAAAAATTTAAAAATTAAATATGAGTGGTGGCACAATGGTCACATGAAATCACTTAACACTAAAACCTTTAAATTTTGATCTATTTTCTAACATGGGCAATTCTCACAATCTATCTATGAAGGAAAGTTGTCTTTTTGTTTGTTTTGTTTGTCACATTGAAATCTCTTAAATAAAGTGCCTTTTACCACAATCTTGGTACAATTGGAAAGGCCAATTAGGGGTGCACCAAATTGGTTTCATAATGTTTTGACTTACTATGGAGAAGTTATTGAATATTGAACAGTTTTTTTCACATAAACAATATTTTTCATTGAATCAAAAAATAAGAATGGAATTGGGCACACTTTTGATATTGTTTGAAAACCTCTAATAAATAGGATTTAGTGAAGATGATTTGGGAAAAAATGGAGTTTAGATGTGAAAATAATAAAATTTGAATAATTGATGTCATTGGGAATTCAATTAAATTACAAATGCGGTTTTGGAAAGAAAAATAAGTTGAACAAGTAGTTCACGCTTGGGTCAATGACATATTAGGTTACATTAGTACTTAGTTGATAAAATCCTTCTCACCCTTGCAAAAAAGTTTTAAATCAAATCATCATCAACCTAAGATATTCCCACTCACACCAATTTCAACTAAAATTAAGAATTTGCTTCAGTTACATGTCATTTTTACAATGCACACATAAATAAAACTATCTATAAAACTTAATAAAGATTTTGATAATGGAATCAATGAAACTTTTACCAAAGTGAATGAACAACCACTAGCATGCATTGACAAATGGGTAGTGAGTGAACAAGGAATATTTTTTTCTTGGGATTTAATTTATGTTTGTAATCAATAGATAAACAATTTTTAAAATTCTAACTCTTCATTAGTGTTACACACAACCATTCCCCATCATTGATTTGCAAATAACAATAGTTGATCCAATTCATTGATGACCTTTATGTCCAAATCAACTTATAATCAATTCAATAATGCCCCTATTTGACTAATAATAATTTTCACATTTTTTTTACCCACCCAAATTGGTTTTGTTGTCTATTTAGGGCTTTCAAATTGGATAAAGCTATTGTTGATAGTAGAAAAACATGAACAAATGGGATCTATTAATAAGTTGTCTTCCCCAAAAAAATAAATTGTATTGCCTAGGGCACAATGGTTCATTTCCCTTTTCAATCCCAAAATATTTGAGGATGCCATCCCATTCAATGTTCAAAATCCCACCTCGTTATATCCCCCACATGAATAAATCATTTGCAATTATAAATTTTTTATGTATAATTGTTTGTGGGTTGTAAATTGCTTAGGAACATGCTTTTTATTATAGATTTTTGTTTAGTTTTTGGAACATTGTGTATTTTCTTAGTTTGTAACTTTATCTTCGACATTTTTCCCATCTCAATTAACCATGTTTGATGATGAATATTTCATTTTGAACACACAAAGGAATGATGGGGGCAAGTCTTCAATGGGTTGTGGCTATTGGGAAGCAGCTTCCCCCCTAAAGCTTGACATGTTGTGATGATAACACAAAGTGTGAAGGAAGGAAAAAGGAAAAATATTTTCTTCTTGGATACTGCTTTGGTATATGCCAGAGGAGTGGGCAAACTTTTTTGCAAATATTGATGACATTTTCAAGTTCAATTCAATGTTGCCAAAAAACAAGTGTTAACTCAAGTATAGATGCCCACATTTTGAGATGTTCTGCATAATGTTTTTGGGTGAAATTGATGGTTTTTAGGCACATTGTGCAAAGGGGTGAAAGTTATTGTTAATTGTAAGCCTTGGGAAAATGTTGCAAAGGAGATTTCATATATTATGAATAACATTGGGAATGATAAGTAGTTGGGTACTTGTAACGGTTAAGTTTCATGAAAACACAAAAGGAATGACATCAAATCAAAAACTTACAGTTCAAACCATGCCCTCACCATTAACAAGCATGCAAGGTGCAATAGGCACTCATGATTGAGTAATGCATGTGATGACCAAAGTTTTAACTTTAATAACCATTGTCATGTCCAATATATGAAGAGGGATGAATGTCTAGAAGTTTGTGTTGCATAATCATCTACATTTATATTCCATCATGTAGATGATGGCAAAGTCAAGCTATTACTTTAGTTGCAAATGCCTTGCAACGAGGGAGAAAGGCCACACAACAAACTTCCAATGTTGAAAGCAATAATGATTCAAAGCGAAATTTTGGTCTTGGACATATACACCAAATTAAATACATCCTTAATTAATCAATATTGTGCAAAATATACCAAAAGCCCTCCATGGTTCATGTTAATTAGTATGGCAAGATGAAAATTCAACTCATGACCTTGCTTGTCATGGTAGATGTGGGATTCACATGCAAGGAACTATAGTAGTATCCCATGATGTATAATGCATTCTTGAACATTTGGTTACAAATGTTCAAAAAACTACCCGTTGTATAAATAGATAAGGTTGTGTTAGATTTTTAATATAGCCAATGGTTGGTGAATGATTTATGAATTCATCTTTTTCTTGTTTTATAATTTGGGTTGTTTATTCCAATTAGTTTCCCATGGGAACCCTACAAAGTTTGCCCATGGGACAAAGATAAATAAATTGTTTCCCTAAAGGAAAAATCCAAGAAGAATTAAGACAATGTCATGGGTTTTAAAGGTTGCATCCTCAGTGCAAACCAAGGTGAAGGTTTTTAGCTCTTTTATTGTTCCACACTTCGTCTACAGTAGTGAGACATGGCTTTTGATGCAAGCACAAGGGGACAAGTTGGAGATCGTGTATAACAGCTGCCTTAGGTAGATTTTGGGGGTTAGCATCATTGACCGCCATAGCCTTGAGCATCTAAAGGGCAGGTGCCAGGTACCCTCTTTGAAATGGCTTTTGGCCCAAAGAAGGCTATCATGGCTAGGGCACATGGCTAGGATGCCTGAGGAGAGGTACCCATGTCAAGCATTGTTTTCACATCTACGTGGTGCCAAGCACTCCAGGGTCTGCCCTACCTAGTCCTTTGTTTCCATAGTGTGCAAGGACTTTCAGGTAGTTGGAATACCATCTACACAAGGGGGTTGGTATGAGTGCGTTCAGGACTGGCCTTAGTGGCGGGGTAGCATTAGGGAAATGCCCACATGGAAGGGCGCCTTGGTGCCCATTCGATAACAACCTCTTAGATCTTGTCGATTACAAACTGAGGCATAAGCCGCTTTTGTAGTTTTTGTCCGTTTGGTTCGGTGATCATGTGGCACCATTTGGCTGACACTCTTTACAAGCATTACTTGCATGGAAAGGGCTAGGTTGGTAAAGGGCAATGATGATGATGATGATCCCAAGGAAGTAAACCAAAGTAGGCAAATTGGGTGCTTTGGGGAGATGACTAGGTTTGTCATGGGGTTTTGTCAAGGAACTTTAATGGGTTTTCCTTGGCATGCCTTTGGGAATTGGTACATGTTGTTTTAACGATGGATTGATTAGTTTCTTCTCTTGCCTTTTCTAAGGAATTGTTGCACCTCGCATTATCCAAGGATTGGTTGGGTTTTTTCCTTGATCTTTTTCAAAGAAATGTTGCATTTTGCATTATTTAAAGTTGGGTTTTTTTTACCTTCCTCAAGGAATTACTACATCACACATTATCTACAAATTAGTTAGGTTTCCTCCCTTACCTTCCATGGGGAACTACTACACCTTGCATTATCTAAAGATTAGTTAAACTTTCCTTGACCTTCATCAAGGAATTGGGGCATTTCGCATTGTCCATGGATTAGTTGGGTTTTCCCCCCAACCTTACTTAAAAACTTGTACACTTCACATTATCTAGAACTTGGTTGGATTTCCTTGTTGGCCTTCCACATGGAACTGTTACACTTCACATTATCCCCTTCCTTGAAAAACTAGATAGTTCCTTAGGGAGGCAATAAATTCTTCAAGGAATTATGATATGGTTTTCTCTCGAGGAGGTTTTATGCATCAAAAAAATTGTATCAAAATTTTGAATACATGTGTTTCCTTTGTTACATTTGAAAAAAACAATAAATGGAGATTGGTGAGGAGATCTCAATTATTTATCAAGCTTGGAACACCTAATGTACTTTATCGGGCTCCAAAAGGAAATGGATAAATGTTTTGATTGGTTAAAGCTACAATGGGTGGGTAGTTAGTTGAATGGGGTTTTCATGTTTATCCCTAGTGGCATTTTTCTTTTGGTTTCCAAAATTCAAGGGACAACATTCCACAACATGCAAAAGGAAAATAATAAGTAGAACCAACTTTTTGCAATGAAACAAAATAATGGCAATCTTGAGGAATGATCAAAACCTCAACACCATAGGATGTGTATAAATGCCTCATGGAACACTTCCTATAATGCTTTGACTTCAAATTTGCCCCATAATGGCTTGCATTCTAAAATAACTAAGGTCAAAGTTATTGACATACCCTTGGGATTGATTTAAGTTGGATTGCATTGACATTGAATGTTTTAGTCAAATGACTTTGGATGTAATTTAATTGTTGCAAACCAAACTTTTTTACAATTTTAAAGGTTGGAAAGTTTTTGTTGAACTCTTGTGGGATTTGTAATGTTTTGTCGAAAACATCAAATTAAAAATGTATGTGAAAAGGAGGGATTTGGAATTAATGACAACTTTTGATGATTTGGTACAATTACAAGCCTTTTGGGAGTGGGTTATTGAACAAAAAGAAATGTGGTGTGTTATATGGTTAGGGTAGCCCTTCCAAGACTGAACCTTGGCAAAATCATTGAAGGATGTAATGGTGACATGAGAATCTTGATATGCACCGTGGGGTAATTTTATATATACTAAAGTGGACCAAAAACAACATGATAAGAATCCATTTTTGCACAATGAATATGTCCCAAAAATTAAAATTTTGTAAGAACTATCTATTGCCCTTTATCTTTAATATATTATAAATTACTTTGAAAGAAGAAAGTTCGCAATTTTTTTATTTTTTCACATTGAATAGGACTTTATGGATTCATGCATTTTTTATTTTCAAAAAATACCTTAAAAAAGTACTCCCACTTGCAATGATATATTCAATTGGAATTTTAGTTTTCATTTTAATCATATAACCTATGGTAAAGTACACTAAACATTTGATATAATATTTTGACTTAACTTTAGATTGTTATATTGCACTCAAGCACTTCAATATTGTGTGGTTTTACCAACTTCCTTGGGAAGCCATTATTCCCAAGAACAATTATGTGAAAACACATTTGAAGTCAAGGACACATGGAGGCCAAGGAGAAGCAATGTTTCTTCATTAGGGAGTGTGTCATTCTTGTGGATGGGAAAGCTTATTGGGTTTCAAGGAGTTTCCTCAAGTTTCAAAGAATGGAAGCTTCCTTGGTGGGGACATGAACTTTCTTGGGAGTTGTTTTTTTCCCATGGTAAAAGCAAGATGGGATTCCCTTGGCATACATTGATGGTGGGGAAGGTATAAGGATATGGAAGTTGCCAAGAAATGGGAGGTGTGGACAAATGAAAAAAGGGCTAGGGAGGAAGGAGGTTAAGGGCCAAGTTTTGTTGGGGATGTTAAGGGAGGCAACAAGTTTGGTTTACAAGGGATATCTAGTTGGCCAAGTTTGGTTAACTAGGGGGGTTGGTTAACCAAGAACTTGGCCTTTTGGTTCAAGTCTTCAAAATTTAGCAAACTAAATAGTTAAAGGATGTGACAAATTGTGCCACATTTAATTTGTTGATATTAAATGCATTACTCTTGTTTAGTGCTTATTGGGGTTCATCCAAAAGGGATTTATAATCATTTTTTGTGTTTAATTATAACTAATGTTTTATATTTTGGTGAAATTTAACATCTTTTCGATCCAAAATGGGCCATTCCACCACCTAGGTTTATTTCAAATTGTTAGATTGGGTTGAAATTACTAGAAATTGATGACTTGTATGTGACACTAATCAATTTGTTTATGAAAGTTTAATCCATCATAGCCACCTTTGCAAAACATGTTGGCCACTGTTTGCTAGAATTTGATCATGATGTTAATAAATTACCATGAATTTGCATTGGAAATTGCATTCATTGCATTTGTGCTTTGTAGCATTTAAAATCTTTTGCTTGCCATTATTACCTATTGTGAATCTATGTCACTTTCAATTTCTTTTTCAAATTTGTTGTCATTGTCGCCTTTATCTTCATTAAAATGGTATAATCTTTCAAAGAGGTTGCTTGAATGACAAGCATTCAACTTTAGAATTGCCAATGGACAAGCATTAATGAAGAGAAGCTCTAGTGAATAGTTGCCATCACCTTTAAGCTTGTTACTTTGAAGTTTTTTGCAAATTCCATTGTTGCCTTCAAGCTAGTTGCAAATCATGATTCCTCTCGGTGCCTTCAAACTTATTACATATCCCAGTGGTGTTGTTGTTTTTAAGCTTGATGCAAATCATGTTGCTGCAAAGCTCGGTGCTACCATTGTTGCAAATATCAATGTTGTTTTTAATATTACTATAATTGATTTATTGTTCACTAACCTTGAGGTATGATAATCCCATCCCTCTTGAAATCATCATTATGTATAAAATTTGTGAACATGCCTTTGAAGCAATATGAAATGCTTTTTTGCATTTTGGTGCTTTGTTACAATATTTTGGTGTTGCATAAGTTGTACTTATGATGTTTATTGCAAATACTTTGGCGGTGCATTCTATTGTGTGTGTTTTGAGTTATTTTCAACCACATACAAGTTTCATTTCCTTTTTTGTCTAGTGTTTATTATAAGTATTATGGTGTGCATTTTGTCATGTACTTTTGAGTTGATTTCAATTGCATACAAGTTTCATTGCTTATAAGTGATATAACATATTTTTTGCACAAGGTTCTTTGATGTATTTTTTTATCAGTGTCAGTTGCAGGTTTAAATGCATTGCTACATTGGGAAATTTGGTTTGTGTGCATTTTGGACAATGTTGCCATTAAAGCCCATCCCGAATTTCAAGTACTATTTTTTATTTTATTTTATTGTAATCCTTCAAATGTCGATGTTTGTTCCTCTAGTCATGTTTTAGGTGATGGTTTGTTTACATTTGCACCTCCAACATAATTCATGATCATGCATTTGGGTGAACAATTATTGTAAATGTTCGACATTGTGCACAAAGGTAAGCGTCCATTTCATTGTTTATAAGGATTTCTAGGAGCTTTGTCTTTTGGCACTATTGTAATTAATTCAATTACAATTGTTGATCTCATTCACATTTTTCCTACCAAATCAATTCAGAAGAAAGAATCGGATTTTAATTAGGTGTTCCATGATGTTTGGGCTATTAAATGTACATGTGGGCTGAAGCAATTATTAGTCATGAAGGGAAGATGAACTAGGGAATAATGACCATGTAAGATGTGGAATTTGTAACGAGGTTGAAAAGAAAAGAAAAACTTTTGGTTGTTAAATTTGATGGATTGCAAAAAAACATGCAGGTTGTTGGTAAGCAACATTTGCATGTCTGAGGGTGGTTGTTGGTCAATACTACATAAACAACATTCGTCGACATGTCAAGACTAAATAACAATATGCTACTTTTCATGGGCGAATTTTTGTGGCTCAATAAGTTGCAAATGGAAACCTTGTATAATATAAAAGAAAATTCATGTAGTTTGTCACAAATTTTCATTTGTTGAAGCATGATGGCCTATGATAGACTTTGAAAATTATAAAAAGCTATTTGATTTCTTGAAAATGCCAAACAACCTTTGGAAGCATTGGACCAACACAATTGCTTGGAACATGGTTGAAACTATTCATGAATTTGCGATCTAGGCCATTCGTCCAACAATGTAGAAAGCCCATTTTATTTTTATATCTTGTGATGAAGTGACCACCACTGATAATCAATCATGGATTTATGTCCATGTGTACGTTGTGGAAACAATTCCCAATTTTTTTGACACTATAACAAGTTGTTGAAGGTTCTCATGGTGACAATTTGACAAAGGTAATTGTGGATTTTTACTTTTGTATGGTGGTCTTTTAGAATCCAACTTGGCTTTGAAGTTTATATGTTTTGGAATAGATGGTGTGATGACATTCTAGGGTTCAAAAATTGGGGTTATAGTGTAGTTGAGGGAAAAGGGTGTGCCCTTCCTATTAGGTGTGCACTATGTTACACATTGAACCAATTTAGTTGTGTAGATGTTATTTCAATTGTCCTTAGTTGCAAAAATTGAGACCATGCTCTAATTTGTTTATAATAATTCAGCACAAAACCTTGATTAATATTTGGAAAGAATGAAATTATCCAAATTTTTGGAGAAGAAGGCACTGAAAATTTTGTGCATGTGAAACCATTGGATTTCAATGTTGTCTCTTATGAAACACATTTTAGTAGAGTATAAGTCCATGGTCATGAACATTTTTATGAGCATGCATCAAACACAACAACAAAAGGAAACTTAGACCTTCTTTGTGATGTGGAAACCTTTATGGGTTTGAGTTGTATCCTACCCTTGTTTGAATGTATGTAATTTTTGTTAAAGTTCATTCAAGCTTAGGATATATTCATTTGTGATTTTATTGATGTAGTTAAAGTTTTTGAAGGAAATTTGTACATGTTGCATTTTGATACAATTACAAGTTATGGGCATGTTAATGGAATTTTTCAAACATTCCTTGTAATTGTACATCATTCATATGATCCTTTACATATGGATTGGATTTTTGAACCTAATTTTGGTGTGGATTATGTGAGGTTTCAATTTTTTTCTCACACGTACATGGTTCATAAAAGGGATGTGTTACATGGTTGTTTAAGTTGTGTTTCTAGACTTGATTGGTTGAATGAAGTTGAAGTTGTGAAACAATAATGCAATGTTGCAACTGTTGGCCTCATTCAATAACTTGAACAACAATTCTCATCTTAAGACATTTTGAATGCCACTTGTGTAATCTATCTTCAATTTTGGGTGCAACTTGAAGTTAAGAAGAAGTTTACGGTTCAACTTTCCATTTTAAAAACACATTGCTATTTTGGCAAGTAGATTGGCCCAAAACAATTGTTCATCCTACCCTTGCTTGATGACATTATTGGTGCAATAATCAAAGTTTTTCAAGCTTACTATGTTTGTCATTGCCATGTTGCCATGACTATTATTCTGGATTGTAATCCTTGCATTAAAATGTGGACTAACTTGGCCAACAATCAACTATTTTCCCATCAATTGTTTGAATGGCTAAAATTCATTGAGTTATCCATGGCCATGATTATGGGCATCGTTGAAGATGAAAGATGTTGATCTAATATGGGGTTTATGAAAAACAAACTAAAGAATAGACTAACAACCCATTTCGATTTGGTTGTCAAGATGTTCATAAGTTCTTTATATTGAACATTTTCCCATTTGCTGCAACAATGAGTTCTTGGATTGTTGCAAAAGGATAGTTCAAACAACCAAAAATCTCTAAACCCTAACCCTTTATGTAATATGTTATTCATGTGCTTTTGTTATGATATTTGCAATACTTGTTTCATTTCATTCAATTATGTTGATTTGGTTGGTACGAGCTTTGAGATGTATGCAATATAATTTTTGTGCACAATTTGAATTCCATTGAAGTAGTATATCATTTTTAGTTGTTTTTTTTTGCAGGCAATTTCTTATATTATAATGGCCAAGGTCTTCAAGATCGAGGTTCAATTCCTTTAGGACATTTTAACATTAGACTTTAGTGTGTATTAATTTTTGCATCTTGTTGTCATTTTTTCACCATTGAAATGTGAGTGTTAGCCAACTTACCTACATGAAATTTCACTCAATAACCATTTATCTATATGGAGTTACACATAGTAATAATTTTTTTTGCCTTTGGTTCTACTAAATTGCTGGTTTATATACCTTTAATAACATAAGGTTGCATTTCATTTTTCTATTTTGCATTTCATTTTGTAGCCGGTTTTTAGGCTTGTTTGAACAAGCATAGCCACTTGATCATGCAAAAAAAGGTGCTAGTTGCCAAATTGGCATACTTAAATTACTTGCAAATAGTCGCCGATGCCACATTGCAAATATGAAAAAAAAACATTGATTCTAACATTTTTACAAGTGTTTTCCTAGGTGGGATATATAGCCAATTTAATGGCTCAATTTCAATGCAATTCAATGATTAATAAAGAGGACATGTAAAATGAAATCAGACATTTCAAGGAGAGTGTAATTGATTTTTCATTTCACACATTCTATGATGAAAAATCGATTACACTTTGGAAACTGCATTGGAAGAACTTGTTACCATCTAATAGAATTGCCACACACCCTACCAGCTTGCCACATTCCTGGGTGGAATGGGTTTACTGGGCCTATTCCATGGTACATAATGGGCTTCAAATGGATGGGGAATGGGTGGGCTGTTGGTTCACTCTGACTCACAATTCTCTTCTTGGTGGAAATTCAGGTTGAGTCGAGGTTACTTTCCTTTCTTGAGGGGTATCTATTACCTATCCCTAGTGTTAGCCAGTGATGGTTCTAGACCCCAGTGCAGCCTACTCAATTCATTGGGTGCAACTAATTGAATATTAATACCTAATTACTTATTGTGTGTATTAGTAGCTAGAAAAGAGTTGTAATTCTTATTGAGATAGAGCTTATGGATTTGTCAGGACCTGGACCCATGTTCCCAAAATGATCACTATGTAAGGTAGTAGTTAGTACAAAGGACCCAAGAGCCAAGACCAGGGAGCAAATCCCCTCATGCTTGTGAAGTACCTTAGATTATACAGACAGGTTCTTCTGCCTGTCCCCTCCATTTTCCCTTTGATTTCATTTGTCTCTTTTTCTTTCTTTGCCCCCATGACACATGTGGGAGGAATAGCTACAACCGGATCATATGGTGCACTTGTAAGCAAAGTACCTTTGACTACATAATATAACAGGACCAAGGGTAACAAGAGGTTTGTCAGACTGTGGCCTTGCAATTTACATTAAAAATTATCTTAAGGCAAAAGAATAATTATGGAAATTCAAATATTTCAGCATGCAAAAATATTAGCTTCAAAAAAAAATCCTCTAAAAGAAACCAAATTCCTTCAAGATATCATAACTCTATAACTAATCTCAAGTTTCAACAGAAGCCAAAATCCTCATTAAAAAAATAGACCTATTATTATTACCTAGGGGGGCCAAAATCCCTTAAGCTACTATATATACTCTATAATGAATCTAAACACAATAATATCCTTGCCTTGGTAGTCAAGGCCAATAAAGCTCTTGATCTGTCATCCACTTAAGGAGCGCAACCATTCAGCTAAATAGGTAGGGTGTTCTTAGCAAGGGCTATTAGTCCAGGCCAAAAATAGTGGCAGCCAATTTTAGGAATAGAATTGTGGTCAGCCTGGAAAATAATAGGCTTTGTTTCTTTCCATCTGTTTGTTGCCTGGTTTAGGGTTTAGGGTTTACTGCAACAACAACAACAACTGCAAAGAACATATTATCATGCTGCTACCAATCAAGGGGTGTGTATATAACCAGTTTTGTTTTCCAAACAAATTTTGTCACTTTTTGACAGAAAAATTGGGAATTTTTTGGGAACTTTTCTCTAGTGTAAATTTGATCGAGTTTTCTAAATTTTTGGAAATTTTGTGTCAAATTTTTTATCACACATAATTGAAAATAAAACCCTCTGTTAACCAAATAATCATTGTTGAAGGCGTGGGATGAATTAATAGGTCCTTTATTTGTCTCTTTAGATGTTCAGAGTTTGGGTGGGTGGCTGATTCTTCACAATTAGTGTGAACTCCCTGCAAACTCTGGGGGTTGAAGTGTTGCCTAAGAATGGCTTTGGTTAGCCCCTCAAATTATAGAAGAAATTTATTTTGAGTTTGTGGTTGGATTTTCATGCCAACAATTAATTAAATTTTAAATTTTAATTCTTATTTAATGATTTGCAATAGAAAAATTTCTTTAAATTTTGGGTGCTTATTTTGGCCTTTACCACAATTTTTTTATGTGTGGAACAAATGGAAGAATCCATTGCAAAGAGAAAAGAAAAACCAACGGAATTACTTGGCCAGATTTTCCTAGCGTACCTAGAGATACTCTTACAAAGCATTTTATGACCGCTGGGGCGGGCCTTACAAAAACAGAAAATGGAAGCAAGCTTTCTGTTTTTGTAAAGCCCCACGGCCATTTTAAAAAAAAAATCCCATGATACCAAGTGGGTATCCTGTAGGTATACACTGGGTATCACATGACAAAAAAAAAGAATAAAGTGGGGTCCAATTTTTACACCATGTAAAGCCCATGGATGAGAGCTTTGCAAAAATTTGAGACTCCCTTGGGTCCTGCCTTAGGGTCCCTTATTTCCAAGACTCCCTTGGGTCCTTCCTCAGGGTCCCTTATTTCCCTAAAGCACCCATCGTGGGGCTTTATCCTACATGAAGAGCCGTGGAGGGGCACACCCACACCCAATCCTCTAACCACACTTTTAACTTGGGAATAGTATATTCTATTTAGGGATTTCTGGACATTTAGGGTTGTCTGAATGTCTACCACATGGCAGATTTAAATTTGTGCACCATTTACTTCAGGTTTAGAAATTTTAGGACCCAAGTAAGGGCTGAAAAAAGTTGGGGCCAACTTTGAGCATTTTGGGCTTGTTGTTTGGGGGCCCCAACTTACTAATAAATGCTAGAACATTGACTATATTAATAAATACTGGAACACTAGCCCAAAGGGCTTTCAAATTGGCTTCACAAATTCGTTGGTATCCTTTTTTAGCCTTGGGGCCAATACAAGGCCATAAAGTTCAGCATTTATTGGGTACTTGGGGCAGATTGAAAAGTTTTTTTCTAATCACTTAACTCCTAGTGTAAAAGCCTTTGGGGGCTGATTTCAACTTTTGCACCAATAGGAATGCTTGATTTGAGTTGAACCTTGGCCTTGACTCTTTGTGTAAAGTGGGCTTTAGTTTTGCCAGCCTTGAGCCCATGCATTGACACAATCTATATTGTGCAAGTTAAAGGATAGAGGTAGCAAAGTCCTATGATAGGTATCAGGGGCAATTAAAAAAAATTCATGGGCATCATTTTCTTTTGGAAATGAGCCTAATTTTGATAGGCAACAAGTCTTAGAGAAAATTTAAAATATTGCTGGTTTTTAGTTCTCATACCCTAGGGTCAGTTTCCACATTGAAACAATATATAATTATTTCATTTTTCGAAAAATCAATTCGTTTTTGAAAATTTGAAATTATTTTCTTTTCATGATCTACACTAGGTAGTATACTATGCTATTCTCAATATGAGTAGTGAAAATCAGTCAGATCATAGCCAGAGATTATTATGGCATTTTTCATCACCTTAGCTTTATATTTTCACCCCCAAAAAAAAGGTTTCAATATTGAAATGATATTATATAATGACAAAACTGACCCTAGGGTAAGGTAATAATCTACTCAATTGCAAAGAATATCAAAATAGTTGGCCAGACATTTGGGCTTTTTTTTTGGATTTTTCAATTAGTTCTACTAAAGGAGTTTTGCAAAATTTGCAAGAGCTTTGCCATGGTGTGATGTTTTCAGATCTCAACTGATTCAAAAATCTGTTTGTGATGCTAGTGAAAAGCATAGTTTTCAAATACCTATGGGATGGAATTCGGAGTTAGTAGAGGCATTTGCACAAGACAACCCCCCTTAACTTCATATGTGAAAGTGAACTATTAGAGGCTTTATTTGCAAAACAAGTACCTAAATGGCTATTGATTTAAATAAAGGCTAACTTATATCATGTTAGTGAAAAGCCCCTTTTGGGGCTACTTTGAAATTAAACCAAGTGTGAGGTGTGGCCATTGGTGCATTTGTTCCATATCCTTTTATTTTGGCAATTTTGGGTTTCCTATCCAACTTCTTTTGGGGCCCTATCCAATTTTGCCAAAAGAAAGTAATTAGATATGGCCCCAGAAGAAATTGGATAGGAAACTGAAAACTCGTTATTGAGTAGCTAAAGATTTTTCTTCCTTTCTCATCCGCCGCCCACCACCTGCCCCCCTCCCCAAAAAGAAATCATCAAAAGGAGAATGGAGAAGTTGAAAAAAGAACTCAGCAATGAGCACCCACCCATTGTATCATCCATCCCAAAAACACTTGTAATATTGGGGGTGGGAGGGCTTCAAAAGAGGGGCGTTTGTGTCTAAATTGATGCATTGATCCCTTTGTTCTATTGATAATTCTGGAATAATTCAAAAAAAAAAAAAAACTGAGATACCTACCTATACACACAAAATTCTTGAAATGTAGCAAAATATCATAATTTCAAAACTGTTAAGCACATATTTCTCCATAAATATTAAAAAATCAATACCCACTTAATTGAGGAAAAAAAAAATCCCCAAAAATGCTGGCAAAGACTCATCACTCAATCCTCTCTTTTTGTTTCATTTGTCTACAAATTTATAAATTGGGAAAGAAATCCAAAAAAACCAAAAAAAAACCAAAAACAAAAAACAAAACAAACAAAACAAACAAAACAAAACAAAAAGAAGTAGCACCCACAATCCATTTGACACCAGTCAAAACAAACACAGTAAAACTTGGTCTTCTCTTTTACTGTAGCAACGTAAAGATAAAAAAAACAAGTAACCCTGTCTGCTCTGCCGTTGTCGCTGTCTGGCTGGCTGGCTGGCTGTCTGCCTGTCCCCTCCCCGCCCTCTCAAACTCATCATCAGCGGTCAGGTAAAAGAACCAGGAAAACTGGGAACTGGGTCGGAAGGGCGGGTGCCAGGTTTTAGGGGGGGGGGGGGGAAAGGGAAAAGTAAAAGAAACCCCGGCAAGGAAAGCGACAAAAGGTAAACGGAAAATAAACAGAAGCTGCGGGAGAAATTACCTTGTTCAGTAGCAGTTAAAAAACACAGTAAATAGTACTACTACTTTAACTACTACTTTCAGTCACAGTAACCAGTAAAGTAAAAACATGTTAATAAATACTCTTTACTACGCATGAAAGCTACAGAATTCGGTGCAGGAGACTATAATTATATTATAAATAATAAATAATATGATTAGCATAGACGCCAGACAAAAATAAAATAAAAAATAAAAAATCAGTTTATTAATTTGGGTGTCTGTATTTACTTGATTTTCATAACTAATAAAGCACACTTTCTTTTGACAGTACCGAGAAATTTTTTAAAAAAAATTACAGGTTTGATAATGCCTTTATTATTTTTAGTTGTTTAATTTTGGGTATTATCTTAAATGTGGTAATACATTTTTTTAATAATCAAAAGAGTTATCAAATAATTGAATCAGTTTATTAATTTGGCTCCAGAATCCAGAGTCCATTTATATTCTGTATTTACTTAAGTTTTCAAAATTAATAGATTACATTTTTCTTTTTTTTAGCAGTAACCCAAATAAAACGGAGTTGGAATTTTGATTTTGATGCCTTTTGAAAAATGTCCTGTCAATTAAAAATTGGTGTGGAGATTATCTTAATAATATGTGGTACATAAATAAATAAATAAATAAAGATAAATGATAAATATATTATAGTTAAAACTTAAGAGTTATTTTTACAATTATTCTTTTTATTCTTGATTCTTTTCCATATTAGGCTAGTTGCACCTCGTTTTGCTTTTATCTTTTAAAACTTACTTTCTTTTTAATTCCTTGCTTTGATTACGTACCCCCCTCCCCCCCTCCTCTCATAAAGAAAGAAACTCTCCTTCTTTCGCTCTTGTTCTGTTGCCGTCGTCGCCGTCGTCGCCGTCGCTCTTGTTCGTGTGTCCTTCGTCGCTGCCACTCTTGTCGCTGCACCGGCGTACTTTGCCTTCGCTTGCAAGAATTTTGTTGGCATTCTCAGTAGAGGAGAGGCGAAGTTTCGTAGCAAACAGATCCGGTTTGGTTTTCTTCGGCTTCTTCTTCTTCTTCTACTTCTTGTGGAGGATGCGGACTTATATCTTCTGTAGAGATTGTAATCCCAGTCTTCGTTTTTTCTCGAGTATGGTTTGTTGTCGTTGCTTTGTTTGTACAACAACACACGGAGAATCCGTACTCGCTTTTCAGTGAAACTATCCGTCCTCTTCTTTGTCAAGTGTATTCGTTGCTGCAGATTTCTTCTTTCTCTTCTCCTTTTGTAGCTGCTTTTCAAACAAGTACAAGCGACGCCTCTTCTTCTTTCTTGTTGACGTTTTCTCAGCCTGTCACGCTCGCTCCCGCACCGGCCAAGCAAGAGACCGCAACTCTGCGCTCATGTACTTGTCAGGTATTTGCCTTCTTCTTCTTCTTCTTCTTCTTCTTCTTTCAGTTTTTGTTTCAGTCATACTGTGGTGCCGGAGACCAGCACGCCACCAATGCTATCGCTTCTTTTGTTTCTTGCTTGTTCTTGCTGGAAGTGTTCGCGACAAACTAGGAATGCCGCTACCTGTCCTTTGCATTTTGCAGCTCCCTTTCTCTGTCTGTCTGTCTGTCTGCATCTGTCTGTCTGTCTCTGTCTATTATTAGTCATTTCTATTCCTTGATGAAGCGAGAACTTGCAGGAAGGGAATGTACTGGGATCAATCACAGAAGAAACGATTGACAAGAAGCACAGCTCAAGAGACGAAGAATAGCAGGTTTGCCGAGGACTCGTGTCTACATTGTCTGCATTGTTCTACAGGTTATCTCGATAATATCGCGCGCGGCAGCGAGCGTCGTGCATGCAGAACTACAGCGGATGGACGGACTGTAAGAAAGAAACAGACGACAAATCCAGCCAGCCACATCACTGCGCTCCTGCACCTCTCCGACTGCAGAAACGTCGTTGCAATCACACAGAGAGAGAGAGAGAGAGAGCATGCCAGGTCCTCAGTCCCTTCCTCCTAAAAGCCTCACCATCTGCCGCACAACGTTGCCGAAAATCAGCAAGAAGGTGGTTGTGAAACGAGAGCTGTTGATGGATGACTCTGAGGAGGAGGACGAGGAGTGGGATTCCAGGACGCGGATCCGACCGAGAAAAGTGAGAGTTATTTGCACGGATCCTGATGCCACCGATTCCTCTAGCGAGGAAGAAGGCAGCAGCAGTTTTCGCCACAACCATTTCACTCCAGGCGGCTTGCGGCAGCGGAGAAATGTACAGGAGATCGGCTTCCGAGCAGATTTATACTCTCCTTCATCTGAGTCGGATTCTGAAGACGAAGAAGGCGGTGCAGCGGAGGTTCCAAGCTACCACTCTGTCTTCACAGCAACCGCAATGAAATGTGGATTCAATTGTGCAAGATCCAGCACATTCCATGACAAAGAACCGAGCAAGTTTGGGACGACATCGGCGGGTTCTTGGCAAATGAAGAAGAAGGAGAAGGCGGAGGAGAAAAAGGTAGCCAAGAAATCTAGCAAGAAGGAAACGGCCTCGGAGAAATCCAGCATCGTCAAGTCTTCGACTACTACTACTACGGTGGTGAAGAAGATGGGTACCGGCGATTTTCTTTCATCGCAAACTGGTTCTAGAGCTGGTTCCATAGAATTTCAGAAGACAGGAGAAGAGGGCGCAGGAGGAGTGAAGCCCCGCAAGTATAGAGGAGTGAGGCAAAGGCCATGGGGAAAGTGGGCTGCCGAGATTCGGGATCCTTCCAAGGGGGTGCGCCTGTGGCTTGGAACCTACGACACAGCAGAGGAAGCTGCTCATGCTTATGATAAAGCTGCACGGGAGATTCGAGGTTCAGAAGCACGGACGAATTTCCAAGGGGTGGTAGTGCCCTCAGCTGGTGCAGGTCCTTTATTGCAAATTGAAAGCAAGGCTGAGAACAGAAATGCAGAGGATGGGTGTCAAAGAAAGCTCACTGACTCACCAGAAAAAGAGATGGCTAGTAAAGCAATGACAAGATCTGACCATATTGCAGACTCTGCTGATGAAGACATTGCAACTGAGATGATGGAGCAATGCTCTGACATTTATGATGAGTCTTTGGACCACCCATTGGAGGAGCAATTCAATGACTTTCCTCATCCTGCTGATGAAGAGTGTGGTTTCTTTGTCAGCTCCTCATCGCCCTCCTCTGTTATAGATGGGTGTATGAGTAATTTTTCTGCTGAGCACTCCCTATGCTCCTTCCCTGAAACTACTTCAGAGCATTCAGTTTGCGAACAATTCTTAAGTGGAGAAGATGATTCAATTGAAGGATGTTGTCTTTCAGAAAGTACAGTCTGTTTGCCTCAAGAGAGGATACAAGATTGTGCTGCAGAGCAACAGCAGGCAAGGGAGCAGCATGGTAGTTCAGCGGATTCAAAGCTAGAAGTGGGAGAAGAAGACCTCTGTGACAATGCTGCCATACACCTCCCACAGGCTTACTTTGAAGATGTGGATTTCATTCTTGATACGTTAAGCTGTGCAGATGGAGGACAGGATGAACAAATGATAGACTTCTCTGCAATCAGCTTTGATCTCCTGGATGACGATGGGGTTGACATTACAGATTTGGTCTTTGACAAGACAAACAGTTGGTTTGGCAGGCATCAATGACATCTCTGTTGCTTGAAGAAATGAGACAACCTTCTTGAGGCCCATATATACTTACCACTGCTTCTCTGGACATGGGCATGTCTCTGCAAAATTTTGACTGTGTTTCACTGATTCACAAATCTTCAGTAGGAGATTCTAGACATGCAACTTGCAGATTGGCTATGTGGGAGATCTCAGAATTTGCATAGTGTGCAAGTGTGTTGATGTTCCATAAGCTGGAACATGAGGTAAGATAGTGGAATGAAGCTCTTGCTCAATTTTTTGTAGTTGCTGCTCCATTTAAGCATGTTTCAGGTGTCCTTAGATCGAGGTTCTTTCAAGATAGACTGAGCAAACAACTTCTGGCACATGTCAAGCAGTCCTATATGTGTGTAGCCTTCCAGAAACCAACAGATGTGTTGTGGGTCATCACTTACAATCATGAAGGTCAGTGTTTCATCTATGTAGGTTGGTATCCATGATTTGAGCAGCTGCTTGAATAATCTGTGCCTTACTGCACAAGTTTTGTTAGTCTGGAGGATAGTATTGCTAGGAGAGTGAGGTTCCACATGTGTGTAGAGATAATTTGTGCCCCTTCCTTGAAGACTGGGTGAGTACCTCAGACCAATCTTATGTATTGGTAGTATATACTGGATTGAGCACGTAAAGCTTGCTTGCTTATGTCTCACGATGCTCTTTCCCAAATAGAGTTGTGATGGAAATGAATAGATATTCTCTTCTTGCCAAGTGTGCAAGCACATCATGGAATTTTTTTGAAATATTGTTTCACTAATCAATTGTGAAGGAATGATGTTCATTTGTTAATAGACTACAAAATTCAGCAGAGGTTATAATGGCATTTTAATTTACATTCCCAACATGAACTCCATTCTCATGTATTCCTCATGACAAGCAACATCATGATCATCAAGTCTGAACAAGTAATAAATATCATTACATGTGTTGTAGGTGTTGCAATTGGCAATCAAGTTGACAACACATTAGCAATGTAAACTTGTGTACACCTATTTCAATCTAAAAGTTGAACATCTGTAATGGTAACAACCATTCATTCATGGAAGTAAGGTTGAAGATGTTCCATTCAATAAAAAATAACTTGATTCGATTATGAGAAATGGACTAAGTACATTCATAGGTGTTGGACATGCAAGAAGGTTCAAGAGCTTTCTAGTTGGCAAAAGTGCTTATGTAATGTTGGAGTGCACATATATTTCCATTTGCAATCAAGTTCATGTGACATTTTCTAGGTACTAAGTTGAAAACTCAAAATTTTAGTCTTTTGTGGGTTTTGCCAATTTGGATAAATGGAGTTCATTGGGAATGTAAATTAACAATGCAAAATCTTCAACTTGCACAAGTTGAACATCAAATGTCAATAATATACTATTTATCACAAAATTTTGTATGGGAAACAAAAATTATGATGTATGATATCATTTCTTTTGTTTGGAACATGTCATAAAATTGATAAACCCTAACATGCATGGTCTTTATCTTATTAATTACCTATTTTTATGATATATTTGGGCCACAATAATTTAACAATGAATATCAACATCTTTGCACAAAGGATGATGATGATTACCAAGATTATCAACAACTAGGATCAATCATTTGTGGTGAGGTAATGTTTAAGCTTCAAGTATCTTATCCTAAAATGGGAAATAAAAAATATATATTGTTTTTTTTTGGGAATTTTCTAGGGTTAATTGTCTTTACATGTTGAAGGATCAAGCATTTACTCAAATCTTATGCTTGTTGGAAAAGCTAGGCATGGAAGCTTATGGAGTGGAATGGTGATTTATGGAAGGAAGGGGCATGAAAAAAATAATCTATTTTTATGAGCTAGAACATTTGTGGTGTTAAAAGGAGGCATACTAAAAATTTCTTAACATATTTCTCAATAATCTTTTTGAAAAAAATTTAATTTTTTCTTTTATAGTTTATTGTTATTACACCAACCTTCTACCATTGAATTTCACTTGGGGATGCCAATAACTTGTTGGTTGGGTTTGCTCTTATTCTTTTAAATTTTAAAAATAAAAAGTTATTAACAACATTCTAAAATGATACAACTAATTATTTGAAAAAAAACCATGTTCCTAATAGCTTCCTTAAATCAAATAATCAATTGTTAATAATTATATAAGGTATCTATGTGTCTAGTTGATATTTATGGAACTAGCTTGTATTTCCTTTTGTTGTAATTTAGATGAAAAAATATAATTCACATAATGGACTAAGTAACCAACATGTCATTAGCTACCAAATAATTGAAGTGCACAAACGTTGAAGGTACTTCCATAACTAATGACCTCGAATTGGTTACCAAACATAACATACCATTTAGAGGCTTTAAAATGACAATGTAACCCTTTTGTTGATGGATGAAAAATCATGTAACCTTCTTTTCAATGGATGAAAACTCATATGTAATGTCTTGTCCAAATGATGCATGTATGCAAAAGGAAAGGCAAAAATTTATACTCAATGAACACCAAACAAAGGATGAATCAAAAACTTGAAAATCTTTAAATCACATGTTATGATTTCCAAATGGCATTGATTAATTGTATTGTGCCACGTCAATTTGATTGCCCCATCCATTACTTAAAATGACTTTGTGAAATTGGTGTTTGTGGCTCTTAATAAAGAAAATGCACCCCATTGTACAATTGTAAAAACCATTACATTTTGGAATGTGTTGGGTATATGCCATTGTGCTTAGAAAATGCTTGTAAGAAATTTAAGAAATCAATCATCACTAATAGTGTGTAATAACATGGAACCCAAGTTTATAATACATAATTAACACATTTTTCATTGGGTTTTTCAATGTTTATTGGACTACCAACCTATTAACAACTTCTATTAACATGTTATGGATTTGAGAATTACATGTTTTGCCTTGTGATACCTCCACCTTTAAAACCCTAACATGGCACATCTATCATTTTGTTTCTTTCTTTGTGGCATTTGAAACATTACGTTTAAAAATCATATTTGCTTTATTAATGCATACACATATAAATAGTTGTTAACTCATACCAATGGTGATTATGCTAAGGAAACCAACATGGGAAAACTTCACATGTCGTTAATATGGAGAAAAAACATCCAACAAAAGATTTGTTAATGAATTTGATAACCCATCATCAATAGTTATTCACTTATGTCCATGTTCACCATCATAAGTTTCCCATCCCATGATTTGATAATGAAAATTATGTGAAATTTTTTCTTTCATGAGTTTGTGTTTTTCACACACAGATGTCATGCGTTTAAAACATGTATGATGCACATATAAGTAGGATGAAATATTTTCAAATATCTAGCAAAAGATGAAAATATTTCATCCTACTTATATGTGCATCATATATGTTTTAGACACACAACATATGTGCAAAAAAATGAACACATGAAATAATAGATTCATGCAAATTTTGAACAAACCAATGAAGTTAGTGAATTTGTGATAAGTATGTTTTAATTGCATGAAGATTCAAGCTCTTATGTTATGGTGTTAGAAATTTTTTTTGAAGTATCAACCATTGAACAAGAGGATTGTAATCATGTAGTAATTGTTTTGAAAAATTCCAAGGCATAAAATTATATGGATTTGGTAGAATGTAAGGCATGTAAACTTAATACATCACATGTTTCATTTTTAGTGTCTTCTTTGTTGTCTTCAATTTAAAGTCCATTATGGTGGTGTAAATGAAATAGATGGTAGAGGCATACATCATATTGGTTGAGCTAAATACAACCAAGGAGGTGTAGTTGATTAAATTACATATTTTATTTATAGCAATTGATTGGCATCTTTTTAAAAAAAATTATCATACTAATGTTCATATTTTTTATCACAAAACACAAACAAGAAAATTGATGTACCAAGGGATGCCCATAATGTTTTGCATCTTGAAATCAAGTTGGACAAATAAAAATGAGATCCTACCTATGTGGGTAGTTACCTACTTAGGTATTTAGTAGGTAGGTGGGTAAGTACTTAAGTACCATAATAGGTTAAGTTGGTAAGTAGTTTGATGGCGAATAAGCCTCCTATCTATTAAATTACATACTTAATTATTTTTAAAATATATATTATTTACTTGCATAAGTATACAATATACAATATTGTAAAATGTAAAATGACAAAATGACAAAAATTAACAACTTATGAAGTTGTAGTCCATTGGTAAGGAATTGGTCTATCATCATGGAAGTGAGGAGTTCAATTCTTGATACTTACAACATGTTCGTGTTTAAGGGGCTATGCTAGGTATGTTAACATGGGCAGGTAGGTCAATTAGGCTATGACAAGTACCTAACTACCTACCTTTTTTACCTAATTACCTATTTAAAAAAAACTACCTACACTTATTTAATACCTAGCTAGCTAGCTAGCATTATAATTTGATTTTTTTCAAATAAATTATTTTAATTTGACCAGTCAAAATCACTGCCTAGTCACAATGGACATGTTAAAACCAACTTGTCCAAAATGATGAGGGGTTTTTTTTATGGTTGTTTAAATGGGATCTTTTTTTACTAAAATTTCTAGTTAAAAAAACATGGTTTTTTTTACTAATGTGATTTGAAAAAAGGTTCCATTGGATAGTATAAGAAAAGGTCTAAAGGGCACCACCCCTCAATCTTGCCAACATAAGTTGTGGCATTTGTATTTATAGTTGATCTCATGCTTAACTTGCATCATGTTCTGTTCAAGTAGTAAAACCGTTTAATTCTTGTTCATTGTCAAGCTCCTTGTTTGTCAAATCAATTAATCTTTTCCAAATGATATCATTGTCTTGTTTTTTACAACTTGGTAGGGGGTTGGTAGGGCCTTTACTTACACATTAGTGGGTTAGAACCCAAAATCTTTTCTAAGGTCCTAATGTCCCAAATAGGTGCTACCAAACCATCACTTGTAGCTTGTTAATAACTTTTGAAAGGCCAATTCCATTGTGGACCTAGAAGTACCTTAACATGAACTTTAATAGTGTTTTATTTAATGTGATGATAATGTTCATATTATTAACCATTTTCAATAAGTATTGCATGTTTATTAAAAATAACAACATACTTTGGACAATTATCACAACAATTCTTTAGGTTCATAACCATGGTCCTTAAAAGTTAAAGGAACCAATTTTTGATATGTAACCATGGTTCTCAAAAACTTGGGGTTTTGTTTTTTCCAAGTGATCGTTTCTATAACCACTTAATTATTTGCTAGTTCTTTCTTGAAGGCCATTAATTCTTTGAAGGTTTTGAAATAAATACAACTACCATTTTATTTTATTTTCATTTTTTCTCAAAAAATCAAAATTAATAATCTTTGAATGATTGAAAAAACTAGAACTGATGGTTATCAACAAAATCAAATATATGTTCAACACTAACATATATTAGTCAATTGTGTATTTTGGAAAGTTGTTATTCAACCAAATTTTTGCAATAGACATGTTTTTTCCACAAAGCATATGATTTAATTATATTGGATGTGTTAATGCCAAAGAATGGCATCTATCTTTATATACATCACCCCTTGTCTATTCTTGTAAAGGTTGGCCCACCACCATTTGTTTTGGTTGAATGAATTGAATGTGTTCTCAAATTGGTGTATTATATATTGTGGTAGAGGAAAAGAAGGTGGGATTTGGCTTTCATGCATGTAGTGACTTGTAGTGCCAAAGTAGCAAAATAGATACAAAATTGTTCATATCTAATACCAAAAAGTTCAACTCCTATTTCTAAATATTTCCCCACAAGAGAAAGACAAAATTTGCATTAATTTTGCATTTGTTGTTGATGGAATTAACAACAATAATTTGAACTTTAGAATTTGAATCCATGGAATTTTGTCCAATTATGAAATAGAATTTCCCAAAGAAAGTATGTAATCTATGTGTTTTATGCTTTTATTTAGCATGTTAATTACTTTAATGTTATTGCGAAAGGGATACAAGTTGAATATTTTGAACATACCTTTTTCAAGTAGATTTATTACATGAAAGCAAAAAGTGAACGATTTTTGTTCTTTTTTGGGGTTTGTCATCACAATTGGATTGTTAATGTCTATTGTGTAAAAAGCTTTCATTGAGTTGGAAATTTGATGTGCACACACATGTGGAATACTTCATTGACCTTATTAAAATCTTCTTGTAAAAATACATCTTTCCTAGTTGATATGATCTTCTATTTCGTTTATTCCAAATGTGTTTGATAATTTTTTTGATTTGCAATATAGGCCAACAAATCATTCTAAAAGGACCATACATAGGTCCATGATGTAGAATTCATAAAAGTTTTGTGATCTACTTAATTGAATTGTCTTGCAACACATTTTAAAATTGAATTGGTAAAATTTTCTATCAAACTGTTGCAATGTTTTTGACAAAACATGTCAATGGACATAATGGCTTAGGTTCCCATTGGCTAAAATTGAATAACTCGTAAAAAGAAAAAGGTAGTCAAAGTAAGAATGTTTATTTTTTCAAAATTGCTATTTAGACAACCTTGTAGTTCAAAAACCAAGGAAAAGGAAGAGAGGACTCTTTCTTTTTGCATTTTGTATTTGTTTTAATAATTTTCACGTTCATCTATTTTTTGCTTCAAAAAGTTGATTTTTTGTTCGTAGCCATTTCATTGTTTTTCTTTCATTAGTTATAAGGTGTACACAATTACAATCCTTAGCTCTATGTGTTCTTCAATTGATTTAGAGCTTCTTTTTTTGGCCCGCTTTTCCTTATGACCTTAAAACTTTTTCTCATTACCCATGGCTTATTAATATAATTTTGCTTGTGCACCAAAAACACCAATAAACCATATTGGTGCATTTGCAGTGAAGGGAAAAACATCACATGGAATGCCATTATCCATCATCTACCAAGCCACCTTCCTTCCATAACTTCACACATTGCCACACATTGGCAGCTTCAAATGAGATGATCTTGTCCTCTTACTCCTACTCATGAGATAATACACCATTGTGTTCTCTTTCTATTTTGCTTGGGTTTTACTCAATCATTTTGTGCAAAATCCAAGAAGAATGAAATACACTTGAACAATGCATTTACTAATACATTTGCTCGATGATCATCTTACTATTGTGAATCCCATGCAATTGTAAGGTTAAGAAATTCTATAGTGTGAATCCAATTATTGATCTTGCCCCCATGTGTAAACATTGTAATCCTAAAGTAATACCAACAACATGAAAACATGACATAATCCATGAACAAATAGGGAAGGAGCGAGGAATAAAAGAGCAACCAAATATAACATTCTTGGAAAGTGAATGCATTGTGAAATAAATTGCCATGCTTTTTGCTTTTTTTTTTTTTTTGAATTTTTTTTTTCTAAGGTAAATTGTGTTTTTGTTATAAACAATGACAAGGCATATGCTTGCAAATTGACATGAGTCATCTTCTAAGCCAAAAGAAACATATGAACAACATGCATGTGTATGACATAACAAATTGGCACCAAAACAAAACCCTTGGGATGAAGATTGTTGTTTGTTGCACATGTTTTCAAAGCCATAAATTTTTTTAAAGGTCATAAATATTTTTGTGACAGCAAAAGTGCAACAACAAACCCTTAAGAAGTTTGAGTTATATATACATACATTGAACACATGCCATGAATCTATACCTTGCCATAGTATGTGTAATAATAACAACATTATACCCTCCCATAACAACAATGACAACAACAATACCAACAATAGATTGATCAATTTCAATTGATTCTAGATTGATATGAAAAGTTGCACAATAACCAAACAAAGAGATATTGTAGGTGGGAAAAACTACAAAACTCTAAAAGCAAAAGGTGACATATATGAAATTCTCATAGTGGTGTAACCTAGTTGTTGTAATTGAAAGAGGAAGAAGTTCAAGCCCTACAATTAAAGGGCTGGTAAACAACAACACCATGAAGTAAGTATGTATTCCATTGGGTATTCTTTAGTACCATAGCTCAACTTTAAAAGTCTAGTATTAAGATGCACAAAACATACACATGGAAAGAGGAATCAATCAATCTTTGTTGAAAAGGCAAAAAACTTGAAACCTTAATTGACAACAAACATGGTTTCATCAATGTTGATTTGAACGTATTCGCCATTTTCAAAATCATCTTTCTTTCTATTGGGCCTTAGAGGCAATGGTGTCACTAATAGTCCTTTGTTTTTGGTTGAGTTTTTGGGTTGAAAGTTGTTAAAGGAGCCTTGGAATTTGTCACTTTTAATGATTCTCTTGTCACCCCTAACACATAACTAATGGGTTATTTCTCACCTTTATGTTTTTTTTTGTTTTCATCATCATTCTCTTGTTGCCCTTACCACACACAATTGATAGATAATAGTTGTTAAAGGAATGTCCCACCCTATCATTTTTGTGTAGAATTGTTAGGTGGATGATGTTCAAAATTGTTGTAGTGATGACCACTAATGAACCTTATACTCGATTCACCTAAGTCAATTCCAATTATCATCATCATTAAAATAAAAATAAAATTTACAAAAATGGTTGTGTGAAGCAACACAAAGCCCTAGAATAAAAATTTGGGTGGAAGCCAAAGGTCCTAAGGATAGCATAAGGTGCCCTCCAAATACACAAGAAAATAGAAAGAAAACCATTCAACTGGGAAGTTGTGAAAGGTGCTCGGAGCACCTTCCCCATCATCCAGTGCAAACTCATCACACAGAAAGAGGGGTTTCAAATTAGGGTTTCGTCTGTACCATTCCATTCGGGGTACTGTTAGGGACGAAGAGTGACACAAATCGGCTGCTATTGATGCAAACAACTCTGCGAGTCCTCGGAGTTCGCAGTCGTGCTTGCGTTCTGCCACACGAAAGAAAGGAAGGAGGAGGAGGAGGAGGAGGAAGAAGAAGAAGAGGGGAAGTGATGTGTTTGTGGGTCCAGAATTGATTTTACAAGCTTCCACTTTTTGCTGCAAAAAAAAGTAACTGGGTCCTTGTCTGTCTGGTTTTTTTGTTTGCTGCTGCTGCTGCGGCTGTTGGTTGTTTAGGCACTGCGATATGGTTTTTGTTTTGTAGTTGGTGTTTTTTTCTTTTCATTTTTTCACTCTTTCTATTGGGTTTTGTCACGTGCATTTTTTTCTCTTCTGAAAGGGGAAAGAAGATTGGGGAGGAGGAGGAGGAGGAGGTCTTGGTGGTGGGGAGTGGGCTCTAGTTGGTTTCGGTGAAGTTGGAAATACAAGGGGGAGCAAGAAACACAAGAAGAAGAAATAATAGTAGGAAGAGGAGAGAAGCAGGCAAGAGGTTGAAGAGAAGAATCATGGATTTGGATCAGTGGCTTGAGAAAGTGAAGGGGGGGAACCATTTACTGGAGGATGAGCTCAAGCAGCTGTGTGAATATGTAAGTTTTTTTCTTTTCCTCCCCCCCGCCCCTCTTTTCTTCGCACTTGGTTTCGCACCTGCCATTTGTTGTCACTTCCATTGGATGTGAAGCTTTCTTTCTCCTTCCAGGGCTCAACGTGCCATTGCAAAATGCACCACTAGCAAATGGGTATATATACAAAGAGCTTTGGGATGGAGTTTTTCTTCGTGTTGTCTTCTGTAGATATCTGTAGGATCTTGTGGCTTCAGACCCTTTTGGTCTGAAATGAGCAACCAAAGCTGTGGACAAATTGGCATCCGGTGATTTTTGTCTGAATGAGTCTCTACATTTATTAGGTCAAAGAGTTAAGGGAATAATTTGGTACCCATGGTTCAGAGTAGGTCAAAATTCAGGAAGGAAAATTGTTTTCCTAGTTTGGGATGTTGTGGTTCTCATGTTTCATTGCAGCAAAATATGTTTATCAGTTGAGAACATCTTCACTGCAGATGGCTATATATGAACTTTCCTGGGCATATGATGGCAAAATTGTTGACTTACAGCATTTTATTTACAGCAAGAGATGCTGGAAAGCTCGATTTCCGAGCTGTAGTAATAGGGTTGCAGTAAAGAAGGAGTGTAGTGAAGAATGAGGTCTCCTCTTTCTGTATGAGACCAAGCTGTGCCTGCAGTGTTATCTACAAATATAGGTTACTTGGCGAATCAGGGCATGAATCACAAGAATAGTCTGCATGGTGCTGTGAAGGCATCACAACCATTCTAAGCACAGGGAGAAGTGCAAATTTCATTTGATTTTACATCTTTAGCATGTGTGCTATTGTTCTACTTGTAAGCTAGGGTTAGGCCCAGATGGAAATGCAAATCATTGACAGTGTTTAGAGTTCTATCCAAAGCTACAATTTTTTGTGTTGGCTGCACATAGCTGTAGTAACACAGAGGTGTGTTTTTGAGCAGGTGAAGGAGATATTGGTTGAAGAGTCCAATGTACAGCCTGTGAACAGCCCTGTGACTGTATGTGGTGACATTCATGGCCAGTTTCATGACTTGATGAAGCTTTTTCAGACTGGAGGTCATGTTCCCAGTACAAGCTACATTTTTATGGTTAGTATCCCCTCATAATCTTTTCATGGGATTAATAAGTCTTTATATGGGAAAAGAGGAAGAATTACGGAAGATTCCAACCCATGTTCTTGTTTGAATGGCCATTTGTGTATTATGGCCTGTTACAATATATAGATCGAGTAAGACCCTTGAAGTGATAACCTTGTAGTAGTAGGGCTGGCTTCCACCTAGAAGCAGTTTACCAATCATGCAGTTCCACAGTTCTTCCCCTTTTCTTGAAATAGTGATGGGTTCCTGGGTATGATGAGATTTTAGGCAGAGCAGGAAATGTGTTATTTGACTTTTGACTTGACGATGAAAGATTTGTGACCAATAGGTGTTTCCCTACAGCCTATCTATGTACTTGTGTTGTAAGGTTGTAGAAAGGGAAGTTGATGGAACTGGGGAGAGGTGTTGTGGTGGCAGGGAGACTTTGTTGATCGGGGATACAATAGTCTTGAAGTTTTCACAATTTTATTGCTTCTTAAAGCCAGGTAACTTCTGCCAATGCCTGGTGTATCATGTATTTTAGGAGCCTCTTGCCAATACCAATGTGGCACATTTGCTCAGAGTATTCCAAGTTTTTCATAGTCAGTTGGGTGGAGGGCAGGTATCCGGGGCACATGACATTGTTGAGGGGTAACCATGAAAGCAGACAGATCACTCAGGTATATGAAATGTCTTTATTGATTTTCGTCTGAATATGTAATGTTTTTCAATCTTTGGCAAGAAACAACTTCCAGAGGACAAAATGTTGTTTGCAACATTCAATAACTGGTGTCCTGGCTTTGTGTGTGCAGGTGTATGGCTTTTATGATGAGTGCCAACGGAAATATGGGAACTCAAATGCCTGGCGTTACTGCACTGATGTGTTTGACTACCTGACTCTGTCAGCTATCATAGATGGGAGGGTATTATTCAAGTCCTTTTGCATCGAGTCACTTGCATTTGTAGGATAATTTCCATTTAGTTCCTATGTTCTGCTGAAAGGCAGAACAACTTAGATGATATGTGTCTCAAGTGAGAACTGAAGAGATCCAGTTAAACATGTTGCAGGTATTGTGTGTTCATGGAGGCCTCTCCCCAGACATACGTACTGTAGACCAGGCAAGCACTCTCCAGCCAAGCGTCTTAACAGATTGCATTTGTGCATCGGCCACTTTTCATGTTGCCCAATATATGGCATTGATTGGTAACAGTGCAATGGTGATGCAGTGTGAAGTGTTGGCTTAAGGCCCTTCCTTATAGTACTTCTGGAAATTTGTGAACTCCTTTAGGGCTAAACATTTGAGAGCATTGATTTGGTGCAGATTAGAGTGATAGAGAGGCAGTGTGAAATACCCCATGAGGGACCTTTCTGTGATTTGATGTGGAGTGATCCTGAGGACATTGAGACATGGGCTGTTAGTCCTCGGGGTGCTGGTTGGCTCTTTGGTGCACGTGTTACATCTGAGGCAAGCAAAATTTCCCTTCTCTTCACCACATTACTAATGCATATGTCCTGAATGAATTTTGGCAGCTGCCATCAACAGGAATCAGCAGCAGGCATAGCAAGCATGTGTTTGTTTTTTAAGTGTGCACCACTCGCAACTCCCAAGTGTGCGCCTTATTAGGGCGAGTTTACTGTGCACACTTTTGCTTGTGCAAGAGTGCTCTTGAAAGAGACAAATATTTCAATGCAAATTCTCTCATTGGTTGTTTGGACCTCCTCCAAATAGTGCATACACCTTGCAATGTGCATTTCAAATTGCGATCAGGATCATGGGAAACCACATATCACTTTACTTTTGTGGATCATAACCAGGAAACCCCATGAGGCAGCACTGAGAACCCTCACCCAGTCTTGGGCTGCACTCAAGGGTTGTCGGCCAGTTAGTCTCCTTTTTGTTGAAGGACTTGTAGTGTTAGTGGGCTGTTAGTAGGAATGACATGGGATGGCATTGTTGATGCATGATGCAGTTCAATCATATAAATGGCTTGGAGCTGGTTTGCCGAGCACACCAACTTGTTCAAGAGGGATTGAAATACATGTTCCCAGACAAAGAACTTGTCACGGTATCCTAAGCCTTAATCTCTGGAACAAGTTTGTATCAGCTGTTCACTCTTGTCAATGGCATGCCTTCAAATGTAGTGCTCTATGTTGTTATCTGGCTGTGTTCTTCAAGCCTTACACAGATGTGTTCTTTCTTTTCAGGTATGGTCAGCGCCAAATTACTGCTACAGATGTGGCAATGTGGCATCAATCTTAAGTTTCAATGAGAACATGGTATGCCGGCCAGCTGGTGACATATTGCTTTGATTTGTACTGAATGGGAAAGGAAGCTGAGCTGTCTAGGTTGGAGTGCATCCTGAAATCATTCTTTCTGATGCCAAATATAAGACTGAAATCCTGTTTTCTGATGTGGGATGGCAGGAGAGGGATGTGAAGTTTTTCACAGAGACAGAGGAGAATAATGCTATGATGGCACCACGAGCAGGGGTCCCATATTTTCTTTAGGACCCCTGGGAAGAGCTGATCATCAACTTGCAGTATGATCAAATTTGATGTGATCTCCCATATTTTTCATGCCCACCTATTCAAACTTTTAACAACTCAGGGGAAAATTTCTGAGAAATTTCTGAAGATTTACACAATTGGGGATTTGTTGAGTTTAGGGTTTAGGATTTCAGTTTCCATGATTTCAGTCAGCACTCTCCTGACTGTAATGCAGTTTGATTGTTATTTAGGAATCATGCACTGGGAGGTGTATCAATTGTTTTTAGAGGTATTAAGGCTGCTAGTAGTTCTGTTGAAGCATCTGGGGTGTGACAGCTTGCATTGTCTCTTTCCTGCCACACCACAAAGCTATGCCACAAGTTATCACTAGATTCTGGAGGACTTTGGATGGTTGAACTTCTCATTGTAGAAAATGTAGATCATTGATGCAAAATAGGGTTTGAGGCAGTGTATACTGGAGAACAACCCATAGGAGGTCCAGATTTTAGGGCATTTGGCCATAGCAATCTCTTTTCCACTAGGATCTATGCAACACTTGATGAGGGTTTGCCTTCAGATTAGAAGCAGGGGATTTAATAGTCAGAGGGCTCAGATATTCAGCCCTCATGTGATGGAAGATTTGATGAAAACTGTCAAATTATGTAAGAATTAGGCACATTACACACCAGGAGGAGTGCGCATGTTCGTCACATGTCACAGAGCTCCAGATATCTACGCACGGGTTATATTTGGTAGGGTCTTCTTTCCCAATTAAAGAGAATGCAAAGGGCATAGAAGGTAACTTTGACTTGGAACAAAATTAAAAACCCAAAGAGTGTGCTGAGCTCAAAACTCTAGTCAAGCTCCTTGCAAGAGTGTGCACACCTCACAATTGTATCTGCCCCAATTCGTTGACCGGAGTTTTGAGTAATTTTCAAGGTTGTGTGCACACAACTGTCTTGTGAAGGACTATATAACTTTGTCAGGCATAGATGTCAAAATATTCTCATGGTCAGCTCTTGGTTTAAATACTCAGTTCATGAAGTTTTTAGTGACTAAAACTCTCTTTTGCACATGGGAAGTAGTATTGGGTTAAAAAAATTTTAATTAAATTTTTTGAATTTATTTTTAAAATTTTCATTCTTGTGATGTAGCTGAAGTGGTGATCATATAAGAGAGTTTAGCCAAGCTTGCCTATAAACAGGATATGAAAGTAAAAAAGTATATGACAGCATCCTTCACAGTTTTGGCTACATGTTAGAACCAATTGAGAAATCTGGCAAATTTTCAAACAAAAATTGTTGAAATTTGGCAAGTAGAACACTGAAAAAGAAATTTGTATCCATTTTGAAAAAAATTAGCCAATTGGCTAAATTTAGCCAAAAAAAGGCTGATTGAAAGTGTATTGTATAAGATGAGCGATAAGAATAATTTGTTTGCATTTGGTATTCGAAAAGAACAAGAGCCACCCATCGCAACAATGTCATCAATTTTATCAATTTTGAATGGGCATTTGCATTTCCATGTGTATTTTTAAATATGTGTTTGGAAACATATTGTTTGCATTTGACCATTTTAACTAGAAACTACAAATAGAACATACCATACAATAAAGGCATTCACAAACTTGCACTTTTGAAAAGATAGGTGTTCAATTTATGTGCAATTTATATTACAATTAAAACCATCAAAGATATTCCAATGTTACAATCAGGATTTTGTGGATATCAAAAGCTACGATCAGTTTGTTCCTATGAACAAAGAATAATGCATACCTTAATTGGTATAAGGTTTGTATTTTTTAATTCTAGGCTTTCAACCCTCAAAATCTTGGTCACAATGGCCCATAAAACCTAATACCTGCAAAATTGTACAATGTCCAAACAGTGACAATTTTAGGGTTTAGGGTTTGAGTTTCCAGTCCAAAAGCCAATTCAAGCTTTTCCTTGTCCTTGCCCACAGGAATTTTTCATTTGTCAATTGTTGATTTTAAAAGAACATTGAAGTAGAGATCAATAGGCCTAGTCTTTTACTTTTTCCCCTTTAGTCTTCCACATTCTTGATCACAAAACGATACACTTAATCCAAAACCATCAATCCAAAATCTTTACAACCTTCCATATCATATGTAAAATGTAAGATCATGTAGTCATCATGTTGATTTTGTTACCTTGCAAAGTGGAGATAACATTTTTCTTTTAAAGAGTGGAATTTACAGGCTGTGCTCAAGCTACACATTCATGAAAAATTTGAACTCCCATGGTATGAAAATATCATGTATAACTTAATATCTCAGTTTCTAGGGTTGATCAAACATGGATAAAATATGTGGAGATTGTTGGTAAAAAAATGATCACCCATGTCTCCCAATGTCAATCCAAAAATTGTAAGTAAGTAAGTAAGACTACTTAGTTTAAACCAAAGAAAGAAAGAAAGAAAGAAAATTTAATTAAAATGTTAATGAAAACATACCAATTGTTGGTATCACATATTGTCCACAACTTTTGTAATTTTTGAGTGGATGGAAAGCATCCACTTATGCATAAGACAAAACACAAAAAACTCCTTGGAATTCATCTTTATTCAAATTGGTTTGTCCATGTTCAATATATTAGGACAATCAGGACCTGGCCATAAAGAACATTGTGAGTCTGGCCTAAAGCCCCAGGGTGGGGGGCATTCCCAATACAAGAGGCTTAGGACAAGGCTGAGTCTACCCTTGAGCTTTACCCATCATAAAGCCCAAGGAGAACCATAACATTCATCATAAACCTAAACATATGTAAATCACAAGGCCTAGGAGGTAGAATGTTCTTACACTTACTCTGTAAGAGTGGGAGGGATCTTAGGCCTTAGGCTTATCAATGTAAGTAGGTCTAAGATCCATCCTACTCACAAGGGGTAGTAGGTGTAAGATCCCTCATCTTTTCTATGAGGGTTATTGATGGATATAAGGTGCTCTTCAAATACACTTAGGATGATATTCCTTCAAGGATCTTATGGAATTGTAAGAGACCAATTTTGAACAGCACAAAGGGAAAAAGAAGAAGAAATGTGGTGTTTAATGAATGGAAATTTGCACACATGAATTAGAGAATTGCATATTTTACTATTGAATTGCATGATGGTGTTTGGTGTTTGCAGATAAGTTTGTGTACATTATTAGTCAACTAATGTGCTCACAGGCATCATGGGTTGATATCACAGGTGTTATAGCCTTCCTGATAATTAATTCCATCTCCTTGTATACCATATCTGGGGGCGGCACGGATGATTGCTGCACATAGAATGGTTTGAATGTTTATCACATCAAAGTGGAGCTATGTAAATATTTTGTAAATGCAAGTGAATGTCAAGTGACATGTACATGTGCTCAAAAAAAAGGGAAAATCTCTCTCTTTTTTGGTACAACCTATTTCTTACACCTACATTGCAATTTTTGAACTGAAGGCCCCCCTCCAATTCCAAAGGTGTAAAAAACCTGTAAGACGAGGCCAGCTTTAAGTTTCCTGTAAAATGCAATCACTGGCAATGACTCTTTTTGAAATGTCTCAAATCTTTTTATGATGGTATCAAGATTGTCATCACTACGCCCGCTTGTTTCACCGCGTTTTAGAAGCCTTTTTTCCATTACATCTTGTGGGCACTCCAAGAATATGACCAATGTTGGTCTCCCAACCTTCAAACACAAAATAATCACCAATTGGGTTTCATGCAATCTTGGCTTGAAATCAAATTCTTGTATGGCTCTTTTCTTTTTACATGCACATTAGGTATGATTTTAATTAATTAATTAATTATTTTGAGTTGATAAGCTTCTTTTATTGATTTGAGTTTTATGAAATGAACATACTATTTTGTCAAATGCTTGTGCTTGTTCAAGTGCACGTGGGAAACCATCTATTAGGTAGCCCTTTGCATTGCTTGCATCCTTCATTGCCTTACTTAAAAGGCTTAAGGGGACTTCTGCAGGAACAAGCTTGCCATCTTTCATCAGTTGTTCACACTTCTTCCCCAACTCACTCTTCCTTTTCACTTCATCTCTTAGCAAATCACCCGCCGACAAGTGCAAAAATCCAAAATCACGCACTATACGCTCACATTGAGTCCCCTTCCCACATCCAGGTCCTCCTGCTCAAATTTCCCTCACAAGAGTTGCAATTCAATTTGAATCTAAACTGAATCACCACATTAATTGTGTTGAGCAAAAGTGAGTTATCCATTAACACTAGCTTGTAAAGTGAAAATATTCAAACCAAGCAATATCAAAACAACCCATAATTGTTTTTTAAGTCTATATATTTCTTCTGTGAACCCAAATACCCAAGGAAATGGTAGTTTTTGCAAACATATTTCCTTCTCAATATATAACTCTAGCATCAATAAGTCCCTTCAAATTTGTATTGATTTCACAATGCATTGAAATTTTAAGCACTAGTATTTTGGATCCTATTATAAATTTTATTTTCCTTCATGGATTTCAACAAATTACAAGTGTTGTGGGAGCTTGATGGCTTATTACTTAACTTGATAATTGCAAAAACTGTATTGACACATAAGTGCCAAAGTCATCAAATTGCAATTATTTGAGTACCTATGTTATTGTAATGGACCATGAGATTGAGTGTGATCAAAGGCAAGAAAATACTTACCAAGGACAAATATGATGGGTTTGTTATTAGCCATGTTTGATGAAGAAACAAGATCAAGATCTATTCACTTCTTCTACATCCACATTCAAATTGGGAGACTTCATTTGCTTTTGTCATTGTGAGCACCATGTAGGTAGGTAGGTATTGTTGAAAACCTTGAGGCTTGAGGAGATTAGTAGTAAGTATTGTGTGTGAAGATATTTGACTTGAATTTGGAGCATCATTTGCTTTGATCATTGTACCTTGTTGTAACAACTTCTTTCTACCATTCAAAACCTTTGAGGCTTGAGCACAAATAGTAATATGTGAAGATTACTTGATGCAACCTTTGGGTTCCAACAGTCGTACTCTTCCTTGGAGTCAAAGGACTACTACTATACCTTTCCTTTTATATTCAACTCCATTAAATTAACATGTGAAAATATTTCACATATTGTTGTACCTATAAATTGTTTATCACTTTGTTTTTTTAATTTTTTAGGTCATCTTGCAAACCAAAGATCACACATCAAATTTGGATGAGAAATTGCAAATATGAATATGGAAGTTTGATTTTTTTTCTTTTTTTCTAGGTCACCTTGCAAACCAAAGACCATATGTAACATTTGGATGAGAGATTAAAAATTTGATTTTGGAAGTTTAGTTTTATTAGTTTTTTTTAAAAAAATTTTGGGTTGTCTTGCAAACGAAAGACAAACCATCAAATTTGGATGACAAATTGGAATGTTGAGGGTTGAAATATATGTAAACTAAAGGGAGCATCAAAGAGGGTTAATGACAATAGAGTTATCCATAAATTAGGTGGGTTAATTGTTCTTAGCTTGAGTTTAGTTCAAATAGGGCACAAATGGTGGAAGAGTAGATGGATTTGTGACTAAAAAAATATTGTTTTGGGGTTTTAATGAGAAAAGGTTGTTAACTCATGCTAACTTTTGAAATTTAATCTCATGTATGGGTGATTTTAAGGATAGTTCAAAGTTCAACATGAAAAGGCAAAATTTGTGGCACACATTTTATGTGGCATCAAGTAATGTCATGGAAGAACAAACATTGTACATGTTTTGAAGAGACCTTCCAAATAAACATATTTGAACCTTGAATTTGCAACCATAAATGATTTCCCCTTTATATCTTGTGCTATGGGACAATTAAAAAAAATTCCAAAAAACTTTCGAAAAAGGATTTTAATGAATTTGGCCCCTCTAATTACTTGGGCTTTGTGCTACTATGCACTACCACTAACGATAAACTTCTACACACATTTGGAATTGTAAAACAAAATTGCAATAAACATAATACAAAGAAAGATTTCTCAAATTTTTCAAAATGTAATGCCTTTCTCTCTCTTACACTATACAAGTAAAAATGAAAAGAAAGGCCATGAATGTTGTCCAAAAAAAAAATCATAGCAAGCTTCCAATAGAAAGAGAATAAAGATATTTCAAAAGATGCATGTAACAAGAATAAAAAAAACAAGAAATCCAAAAGATTCCAACCATATAAAATGTCGTTATATAAAGAGATCATTCTAGTAGTTATATAACAAATGTTGAGTTAGAATAATTCATTTTAGCCTATTATGGAAAGGAACATGGTTGGACGAAATACTATGGGAGCCTATTGTCATCCTACCTAAATCATTTCCGATGAAAATTCATCGTCACTAGAATTAAACACCTTGCAACTTCTAAAGGCTTCAAAAAAAAATATTTGGTTAGTCTATTGTCAAATTTGGCTAAGTCCTTTTATGGATGATCATTAGTCCACCAACCTCACATGATTGAAAAAACAAGCCTTGATCACAACTACCATTTAAAAGAACAATGTCATGATAATAATTGGATAGTTCAAATAATTTGTCCATTTGAATGCATAAAACTCCTATTGAACATTCATTAGATAATATTATAAATATAGACAAATCATCATTCAATCATTAGGATTGTTGTCAATACCCCCTTCCCCTTTCAACATTATTTCCCACCTAATTTTAGGTTTTTGGACTAGTTGAACAACACCAAAAAAACTTTGATTTGGGAAAAGAAAACCAAAATTATCAAGAAACAAGTCCATAATTTTTTTATGCAGTGTATGGCATTTGAAGTAATGCCCATGCATTTCATAAAAAACACATGGATTTTTAATGGTAGTGTATTAAATAAGATTCAAGGTAGAAAAAAAGTTTATACAATTTTCTTTGTAGTGTTCTTCCTTCTCATTCAACTTGATATGTTTTCTTCTCCCTTCCAAATTATATTGAAATTGAAGTTTAGTGAAGATGATGTTAGGGTTGAAGAGGTATCTTTGTGTTTTTTTTAATTCCAATTTTTGCTATTTTTAAAAAGGATTTATTTGGTTTTCTTTATTATTTTCTTCTTGTTATTCCTTTTTTTAAAAAAAATCTTATTCTTCCAACTTGACATGTTTTATTCATTTTGATTATATGGCAATTGAAAATGAGATTTTAGTGAAATGAGAGTTAAGGTGTAATAGATGTCTTTGTGTTTATTTTTTCTTTCATTTATCATTCTTCTTCTTAATAGTTTATGTGCTTGCCTTTGTAGATTTCTATAATTTTCTAGATTTTAAAATTTTCTATATCCAAATTCATACCACCTTAATTAAAACCTTTTTGACACATTTTCAAAATATTGGTCTCTAAAAGTTCAATTTAGTTATTAAAATGGGCTTTATGAGATTAAGTCATTATTAGGTCTCCATTTTATATCTTGAAAAAAAGGGGCATTTTCTTACTTGATTTTTTCATCTTTGGTTATGATTCTTCACTGTGAGGTGGTCCAAATTTATCTTGCATGTTCTTCAACCCACTAGAAATAAAAAGTGCATATGGATGGTTATTTAGATTGGGACATTCATTGGATGTGCTTGACATTTCAATGTCCACCTTGAATTGAATATTGATAAGTTTTTAATAAATTTTTCAAGGTTGGGAAGGTTACATTATCATTTTTAGTTTCTCATTGCCTTTTAACCATAGTTCTCAAATGGATTTGGGTTATATAAAACAAGACTTGGCCTGACCCATAAAAACCAAAAGTACAACATCCAAAAAAGTCCATTGTAGTGTACTTTCACCCTTTTCTCACTACTTGTTTTCTTCTTTTTTTTCTTACATTCAATGTGCTTTCTTCCTTTCAATTTTACAAGTACTAAATGTGATATTTTAGTGAAACAAAAGTTAGGGTTTAAAAAATATGTGTTTGCATTTTACATTTCAAAATTTTTAAATTCTTATTCTTTGTTTATTTTTTATATATTTTTCTTCATTTCTTGCAATTGTCATGGTTAGGGAGGTGGAAGTGGAAATGGAAGGGTAGGTGGAGGGAAAGATTAGGTGGTGAAGTATACAAGGATTGAAAATGCAAAAAGGCAAGGAGATAAAAACAAATAATGAGAATAAAAGGAATGCATAAGCCAATGTTTTGAAAAGGAATAATTAAAAGTTACATCAAAAGTAAGAAAGCAAGAGAAATTGGTTGAATAAATTTAAACTTTAAACCTCACATGAAACAATGAAAATCTATTTTCAAATATTTTCTAAATAAAGGACATGGTCCAAGGCTTCATCAAAGTTAAAAGGAAAAAAATGTCTCATTTTATCTAACAATTCATCTTCCATTTAAATTTGTACTCTCTAGCTTGAATTAAAAACCTTTTAAAGCTTAATATTATTTTATTAATTTTACCTTCATGTTACACCATTTGAACCCATGTATGCGGGGAGGGCTATGGATGAATTTGCATGAAAGATGTGAAATACAATTGGAATTAAATAGTCTAATACATTGGACCAACATTTAGATCAAGTACCAACAAGATGGATGTTTGGGATGGATGTGGCCTAAACAAATCAAATAGAAGACATGAAAATACAATCAATTGAAAAAAAAATTGAGTCAAAATTAGTTTGAGATTATATTGAAATTAATTATAAATTTATTATATGTATTTAATTTTTATTATTACTATCTAGTAAAATAATCTTTAAGCCCCTTCACCCTATGATGGCACTTATTCTTTCACCCCCTAAAGATGTTAGTCCCATATCATCCTAAAATTATGAATTTCATCCATAGAACACACAAAAATACATGTGTATAACTAAAGAACCAAAGAAAAGAAACATATCAAGTTTGAAAAGGAAAAAGAAAATTACCAAAAAAATCACATGTAAGCATATTTTAAAACCCTAAATCTTACTTAGTAACATTATCATTAAAAAAATCATACATTCTAAATGAAGTGTATGGATACCCTTGCAAATGCCATACACTTTGTATGAAAATATCAAATTTTTAATAGTTTCAATTCTTTTCCACGGAAAGATTTTTCACTACCTAACCAAGGTGAAACCCAAAATCAAATGGGAGTTAGTGCCTATCCCCCACCATAGTGCCCCCCTCCCCCCACCCCCCTTAATATTCATTGTGAATTGGACCAAATTAATCTAAACACTTTTAACCGATCTACCTAATGTTCATTATGTTCTATATCTTTTTCATTTTTTTCTACTAAACAATTTGGTGACATCATTTGTGTTTTTTCAATAGTCTTGGAACTTTGATAAAACCTTTTATAAACAATGAAAAGAAAGAGACAAAGTATTGGAATTAAGTTGATTTGCCAATGGCACAATTATAGGGACCAAACAAGTAGAACTTTATGTATGAACAACACATTGTGCTTGTTTGCAACACCTTAAGAATTTTTTAAGAAAGATTAAAATACAACTTTATCAATAGTTGAAGCCTAACCACACAACTATGGGGTTCACCAAACTAATGAACATAGGGTTGAAAAATGAATGCATGCACAACAAAGGAAATTTGTAAAATAAGGGCACAATTCTATATGTCTATTTGGTCATAAAGCCATGAGAAAAATAAATAGTAATGTGTAGTTTGTGAAGCCCATCAAATGGGCATTTCAAAGTTTCTTTAAAAACTAATGTCTATACCAATGCATACCTATATGTATAGGAGAAGGGCACAATCATGGTGTCATGCCCGTATGCTAGCCTCATACATGATGACCGGTTACGGGCATGCCACTCATGCCTTTTAGAGTGAATGTACGTTTTTAGGTTACTATATGTTATTAGGTGTTTTAGGGTTATGCTTGTTCAAGGTTTCATCTTGTTGGTGGCTATATAAAAAGCTAAGTTCTTCCCTTCTATTGTTAGTTTTTCTAGAATTCCTTTGTCAGGGAGAGTTTCCTTAGTTTGATTGGATTTTTAGATGTTCACAACGACTATTACACGGACACTGTTTACATACACTACGTTTTCTTTCCTTCTTTGCAATTTAATTCTAAAAAAACTATTATCTATCACTTAATGTTGAAAACAACATATTTTTTGGCTTTGAGTTTCTTGGGTTTCTTTTGTTGCTGGTGTTACTGTTACTGGAGGGAGCTTGTGTTGTTACACCTTTGCTAACCAATAGAGCCGGGATCGAAGGAGTTGGGAATAGCGAAACCAAATGGGGGAGTGACGTATCTTGGAGCAGATGAGGTTTCAAAGCGACCGCTTGTTTCTAATGAGCCTCTAGTGGTCCCAACATCACCTTCGGAATCAAAACCAACACTACTCCTTGAGGTGGTTCAAAGAAGAACGTCTGAGGTGATAGTGGTGGTAGCACTAGTATAATTTTTCCGCCTATTACTATTGCTTAGACGTCACGCCACAATCAAGTCCTAAGGAATCCCAGAACATTGCTTGCTCGTTCTCCACCATCACAAGCACCATTGCCAATGCTGCAAAAAGCAACTATCTTTGTCTCTGTCTCTTTCAAATCCTGCAAACTATTTCACAACAATAAAAAAACCATCTTAACAACTTTTCCTTTTTTTTTCTTCTCTCTTTCTCTCTCTCGTGTAGAGACACAGTAGGAGGCGGAGGAAGCTTTGAAGACTCTTGAAGCTGTCAGAGCCAAATGTCGCGTCAAGTAAAAAGAAGACAAAAAAAAAAAATCTTCTTTTTTCCACATCGTCGTTGCAGAGCTCGTGGACGCAAATCGATTTACAATGCTACGTCATTGTGGTTATAGAGCTCGCGGACGCAAATTGATCTACAATGTCGTGTCATTATGGCTATAGAACTCGTGAACGTCAATTACTCTGCAGCGTTGCATTGCCGTGGTTGTCGTGTCACCATGGCTGTCATGTTACCATTTGCCATTGTTGCAGAACTCATCGACGTGGAACATTTTGCAACGTCACGTCCGTCGTGTTGTCGACCATTGCGTCGTTAGCCGTCGTAGTTGATGTTCGTCCGACGCCCATTGGTTTCTATTTGACGTCCGTTGTAATTGATGTTCGTTCGACGTCCTAGTCGACGTTCATCCGACGTTTGTCATAGTCGAAGTTCGTTTGACATCCATCCACAAATGATGGACGTTTGTCCACAGATGTCCATATACCAACATTATTATTATTATTATTATTATTTAAAAAGTTAATACATACATCTACATACTCTCGTATTAATACATATATTTATGTAATATTATTAATACATAAATATATAATTTTGTTCCTTCTATTTTGTCATTTAGACTGGTGATGACAGAAACTAAAAGCTGCTAAGGGTACATTCTCTTAAACACTTCACATTTCAATTTCCATCACGGTTGCATTTAATTGCATAAGTTGTGTTAGAACTTTGTAGCTAGTGCTCTGTATTGCTACAAAACTTTGGGGCATGGGATAACACCATGTCCTCAGATGATGAGAGCATTACCATTCAGCCAGAACTAGAGTATCAACTACGAAGTAACGCACAATCCTTTGAGCCAATTTCTTTGAATTCACAATTTTCATGATGGTACCATCAAACGTCTATAACACCACTATCATCCAGTATAACTCCCACTAAGAATTGAGGTTCAGGTTACATTACATCAACGGTACATCAGGGTCCATTTGGAAGGGTTAATCAGTGGGGTACATTTGCTCCCACATTTGCTTTCACACCATCACCATATATTTCATTGCAAACCGTTACTTCTACACCCATATACACCATGGAGGTTAGCAATTCCTTTGGGAGAATTGAGAAGTTCAGCGAAAGGCCATGTACAATTTCTTTGAAGGAATTCAAGGCAACTTTCTCAACTATGGTTTGTGAATTGGAGCTCAAGTATGGCATGAATTACACCTAGGCATTAGCATTCAAACAACTGGCCCGTTATGTGGACTATGAGGCATTGGATGTCTACGAACAACATTCTTCAAAGATTTTGGACGTCACTTAGATCCCCAATCCAGCTTATGTCACAGCCATCACCACCGTCTCGCACATTGCATTACAAGTTGCCATTGCACATCATGGGACTATGCCTAATAATCTAGATCTGGTACCTACTTCAGTAAACTTTTCTTTTCAGCAACTCATTGTTGCTATTGCAAACATTCTTCCCACCATTGATGCACTAGCTTTTATTGATTCAGTGGGGGAATTCTTTCGAGTTCTTGAGCTGGAATTTTCGATTAAGAGTTCTAAAAAAATTCTATAGTTCACCACCTTCTTTTAGTAAAAAGATGGAACCCTCAAAATGTTTTATAGGCAACTTCTCAAGCTCAAAGAAGATACTCAAAACATCACAAACCTAGAAGCTGCGCATCGATATCTTTGTTCGTTGGAAGGTACTTCGACACTCCATGCATAGGTTTTGCAACAGATTTTTGCAGAATTTGGAGACTCGTACACTTTTCTAGATGTGTACAATATTTCTGAAAAGCTGGAACTAACTCATGCACACTATGAGGCCAATACTATGAAGCCTCCATCACGTTCAAGGCCTCAACCTTCACCAACTGTGCCAACCAGATCATCACATTTTTCTTCAAGGGCTAAAGCGGTGCACTCGACTACACCCATCCTACCTTTTTACAACTACTATGGCAATCCTACCCACAAAGCTAGTGAGTGCAACATTCCTTCCAAGGATCTCTTTTGTGATTATTATGGGAAAGAAGGACGTAAATAAGCTGTTTGTTTTGCCAAGTTCTCGAAACGGAAGCAACTCCGGTTACCAAGGCAAAATTTACTAACATCTTCCGTTGCCCCTCAACCAAAAGCCAAAGCACCTCAACCTTCCATTCATGCTTTCCCCACCAAGGGTAATTCTAATAAAAATGCTAAGAAGAAGGAGCACAATGTTGACAAGAAGGAGGTGTTTCAAGCCCATGTTGTTCAAGTTCAAACTCTACAAAATGAACTCGAATCATTGAGGGCCTAACTTGTTAATCTAAAAGGCAAGTCTTCCCAACCAGCTAGTCATGCCCAACATGTACAAGGTTCAAGATCACGGGAGGGACCTCCTAGGTCATTATATGGCCTCTCACATGATGCCATGGCTGGGGAGTATGTTCTTTCCAGTGCACACAATTCTAGTCTCACACTAAAATTTGCCACTTCTTTTTACCCTTCCTACTTTGCGGCACAAGAGGCTAGTGTGGCACCCAAAGTTTTTGCCACTAGGTAAGTAATTCAAATTGATGGACTCGCATGTGGTTCAAGTCCTATTACCAAGGCTAGAGGAGTTCAAATATTCATGCCATAATCTTTTCATCTTTTTAACACGAAAGAAAAACGCACCTTATTAGCGAGGGGGGAGGAGGCTATTACACCACAAGCTGCTAGGGCATCAAATTTTCGTGTCCTAGGAGTACATGTACATTAAAAAAACACATAATTTTCCATTGATCAACTTATGGAGTGTCAATTTCAAATGCATGAAGTGGTGTAAAAGTTTGTGGGTACATCGTTGTTTAGTTTTCAAGATTTGAAGCTAAGCACCAGAGACATAATTGTAATATTAAAGGATACCCTGAACATTACATTAGGTCCTTTACCAATCCTTAATCCACATGCTACAAGGATCCCATCCAACACCTTGGAGAGACACTTGATTGGCTCACGTGTTGTAAATGACGTTCGTAATCTGGTCATTAGTTCTAGCATGGCTAAATTAATGGGCTCTCTTACTTCTGATTCTACATTCACATATCAAAAGGGAGTTAAGAACACCTCACTTATGGATTTGTTACTAAGCAAAGGCATTGCGAATAGTAATTCTTTTCATAAAGTCTCTCACTCATTTTCGAAGGTGGTGCCTAATGAGAGAACTTCCATCGCTACTAAAGTTGCCATTGTTGACAAATACTGAGTCAACAATCTAGGTGGGAGGACATACACCCAGAGTAGTACTTCTTGATATAGGTGCCCAACTAGTGATTCTTAGAATTCAATTCGCCAAGAAGATGGGCATGCTCGACGCCAAACTATGAAAATCTATGTGGCAAATTCACACCGCTAGTGGGAATGTAGAAGAGGTACTTGGGGAGAGCTCGGATTTGATTGCACTTAATTTCAATAAAGGTAGAGATCAAGAGTTTTGCCTACAGTCAGATGTTTAATCACCAATGCCACCAGTTACAATGTGCTCATTGGGCAAGAGGCCTTGTTTCCACCAGGTTTCATAATTGATAACTGGTTCAAACATGCGTACTACCGAGTGGATTGGGAAACTGATGGCCACACATGGGATACATACCCCTTGATTTACATGGGAATCATAGTCCTATGGCTCACCATTGTATGCTCAAGGAAGCTTACACCATTTCCTACATCCAACAAACTAACCACGAGTGGATAGAGGGAGATGAAGAGGAGTGTTAAGGATTTTCAACGGCTGGATTTGGAAAAGGCTTGAGTGACACAAGATCCGGTTTCTTCATGGAGATGGCATAATTGATCACCTGGGCTCAATCCATTTCTCCTACACTTGGTTATGTAATTGAGAACACCCCTTCTCAGCTTGACCAAAGGGAAAAAGTCCAGGAGCACTGCACACTGGTCAAACATTACCTTGGAAAGCCAATCCTACTCGATGAGGCACAATGTGGTTCTTATGCACACCGGCTACGTAACTGATGGACCAACCTTGCACCACTTTCAGTTTTGCAGTTGGCTCTGAGATACACCATTAGAAACCCCAACCTGTAGGTTTTTCACATATTGGATGATCAGAGCTCCTGCCAACTAGTTACAAGGCAAGAAAAACCTCCTTGGTTTCTTGTAAACACAATAGGAAAACCAAAAGGTGTTTGGCCCACCTTTGTCTCCTTCCTAGGAACACACACCTTTTAGGGAGATGGACCGGGCCTAGTGTATCGTCATGCTTCAGCCACTTGGGATGAACCAAACCCATAAGAAAGAGAAAGGGCTATGGGTTTCCAAACTAACATTACTAGTCACACCAAGGTCACTAGATTAGAGCGTAATGCTCTACTGGGAGAGGCATGGAACTGAACTCCCTTACATGGTTGTTGGTAACCTATGTACTCTTTCAAATGTACACAACACTAGCACTGATTCAATCTGCTTGTAGTTTTGGCGATGCGACTACATGGCACCCCGACCAAATACATTTGCTTATCTTTAACACTCTACACTTCACTCTCAGTGTTGGGGGGGTAGAGGTACTATGTAATTTGATTCAAGTTTTTTTTTTATACACCTTGAAGTACATTAGTTTCCGGAAAAATAATTACAACCTTCTACGAATTTGCGTAGTTGGATAGTGGAAAACCCAATACACCAAGTTCTTCCAACACACTTTCCAACTACATTCCATGTGTTTCCAACTACCCTTTCGTTATGGGGAACCAGCTCACCAAGAAAGAAAGAAACCAAGTCACAAACTTGTTAATTAAATACGAAAATGTGTTCGCATTCTCAATGAAAGACTTAGGTAAGTGTAAGACCATGCAGTTCTCTATAAACCTTACAAATGAAACACCCATCTATCGGAGGAGGCATAGGTTGAGCAAACATGAGTGGGAATTGGTAGATGAATGATGCAAAGAGTTCCATGAGGCTAGTCTCATTCAGCCATCAAGTTTTGATTTCGTAACCGCTATAGTAATGCAAGCAAAGAAGGATTCAACTGGATTATGGAATGAGAAAAAGATGTGTGGGGATTATAGGCCTTTCAACCTGGTTACACTTCAAGATGGGTACCCCATGCCCATCCTTGAAGAATTGTTTAATAATATTGGAGATTTAAGCATCTTCACAATTATGGATCTAGGGCAAGGCTTCAACCAAATTGTGTTCGCTACGAAGGATTGCAAGAAAACAACATTCCATGGAAGTAACAAGTTGTGGGAATGGCTTGTGATGCCTTTTGGATTGAAGAATGCACCTATCTTCTTGCAGCGAGTCATGGACCAAGTTCTCGAAGGGGTAGATTTCCTAAAGTGTTACATAGATGATGTCCCAGTGCATAGCAAGGGCATCATTTGGTTCATCTTGAGGAGTTATTCAAAAGGCTCCACGAAGTCAATATGAAAATCCATCCTAAAAATTGTGACTTTGTTGTCACCTCAGTAGTCTACCTTGGACACAAAATTTTGCCAAATGGTATTATGGTTCATTGGGCCAAAGTAGTAGCCATTTTGGAGATGCCCAATCCTACTGATGTTCACACTTTGAGGAGCTTCATCGAACTATGTAATTATTACAAGATTTATGTCCAGACTTCAGTACTATTATTCATTTTTTTTATTCATTATTAAAGAAGGATATTGTTTGGACATGGAGTGAAAAGGCTCAGGAAGCTTTCGACACACTCAAGGAAAAGCTTTCAAAGTTCCCCATTATGAAAAAACTTGATTTTAACAAGGTTTTCATTCTACACATTGACTTGAGTGCTTTTGGTATTGGTGTTATTCTTGACCAACTTGATGAGGAAGGCAAAGAATATGTTATCGCCTATGCATCCCAAAGCAACAACAAGGTCGAGAGTAACTATTTTTCATATAAGGGGGAGTGTCTTGCTATTGTATGGGCCATCATACATTTCAGGCTCTATCTTTATGGCACCAAGTTCATTTTATATACCAACCACCAACCTATCAAGTGGTTGATGACCAACGATAAGCTTATTGGTAAGTTAGCTCATTGGGCGCTTATACTTTAGGAGTATGAGTTCAAGGTTATTCACCGACCTAGTATTACACATCAAAACATGAATACCATGTTGCGGAGACCCCTCACTACCTCTGAAGATTTTTCAATAGCCAGGCAATATTTCAACCAAATTCCAGCAATACATGTATCTTATGCATTTAGTTATTTTGCACTACTACAATGTAATTTGATTGAGCATCCCATTGTGGATATATGTGAGGACTTGGACACTCTGAGGTTTCTTCAACATGGGGAATACCCTCCCCAAGTTACATCAAATCATTGGGATCGCATATAACAGCGGTCGAAACGCTACTCATGGAGGGTAAATCACCTTGTCCGATGCTTACCACAAGGCAACAGAGTGGTTCCTCCACCACATGAATGGCCTGGTTTTATTCAAAAAATATATTCGGAGCTTAGACACTTTAAAGTTAAACGTACTTATAGCCTTTTTGCTCTTCATTACCATTGGAGAGATATGTATGTTCAAGTTCGAAACATCATTGCTAGGTGTGAACAATGTGATAAAGTGAGAACTTCTTTCTCCTCTCGACAGTTCACATTTTCTCCACTCCCTATTCAGGGCATGTTCTATCGTTGGTCATGTGATTTAGTTAGAGAGTTACCACAGACTTCCAGGGGTAGTGTCTACATCATGATTATGATTGAACATTTTTCAAAGTGGGTTGAGCTTGTTGTGCTATCGGACAAGTCATCACACAGCACCAGCCAAGCTTTTTTACAATAGGTCCTAAGTAGGTTTAGTGTTTGTGTTTAGGGCCTTACTAATCAAAGATCAAAATTTAGAGGAGAATTCCAAAACCTACTTGAGCATACTCTCATTGACCATTGTCGGATGTGAGGCGACTTTCTATCCCTCTACTCTCAATTCTATGAGGTGACTATACTTGAAAGTACATATGTTATCAGTGAAGGAAAAATGCAATTGTATTTTTAGATGTTAAATTTCGTTTATAGTTGAAACCAAGTAACTTACCTCCTATGCATCATTTACGATTTAGAATTGATAGATTTATTTTCCAAGCTCAAACATCCCAAAACCTAAAATTTTATGTCAAATTGTCATTCATTTAAACCAACCTTTAAAGGTTCAACACCATGTTCAACTTAGCTGTAGACCACCAACCACTTGAAATATTATTTTTAACACATGTTATTCAAATCTGGTTTGCCTTAGCTCATTAGAAAGCTAATTGTAAGGCACACCTTATTATCAAATCCTAAGTTTTACAACTAAACCAATAAGAAGTTATGTCATCAAACTCGATAGGGTTTTATGAAGGTAGTAAGTTCAACTTGGCTACAGACCACTAGTCATTTGAAATATTATTCCTAACACATATGTTATTCAAATTTAGCTTGCCTTAACTCATAGAAAGCTAACTATAAAGCACACCTTGCTACCAAATCCTAAGCTCTGGAATTAAACCAGTAAGAAGTTATGCCACTAAACCCGAAAAGGTTTGTGAGATTTCTCTAAGATTTCAACCTCCCAACACTATCCTTACTCACTTCCATTCTTTCAAAACTATTACAAATGTCCATCTTACTTTCCTTCTTCATATCATTTACCAAAACTAATCATTCTTTTCTTCCTTAACAAGGTTGTGGAAACAAGTATTCTCAAGATTTGAATTGAAAATTATGTCTGGGGAAAAGGAGAAAGCCACCAATGATCCAAATTCGCCCTCTTAAAGAAAAGGAAAAGGAAGGATGTGAAGGAAGATCCCAATTCAGTGGCCCTTGGAAGGTTCCATTGCTTGGTGGCCCTTGAAAGGTTCCATTACTTAATGGCCAATGGAAGGCTCCATTGCTTGGCGGCCAATGGAAGGTGAAAAAGAAACACCTTTTCACCTCTTCCCATTTTCCCCTAACAAATTTTACTTAAACCTTCAATTCTTTTCCTTTGACTTTAAGGTTTTACCTTACCATGATTCAAGGCCATTACTTACGCATTTCATTCCTTTTCCTTGACCTATAAATTATGATCGTGCATCTTAATGTAACAAGTCCTCCACACATTCATTGTCGATTTGATTTTGATCAATTTTTTTTTTCCCTATCCTTGAAATTATGGCGTCGCGCATGGTCACGTCTTATGGGCCCCAAATTACTCAAATGAATGAAAAACTACCTTCAAATTCATCTTTAAATTTGACACTAACGCAACATCCTTATGATGAAAATCCTGAACCTAGAAAGGTGCGCGCTCGTTTTGAAGTTAAACCCCCTCGAACTTAGTACTATCGTATTTGTCCGAATTCTCGCACCATGGTGATCTTGTTACAAGTCGACCCTGCTTTTGGTGATGAACCTAGAACTGTTTGTGAAAATTATTACGAAATTGAAAACACTTTTATTTTTGCATGGTCTCTAATTCTCGACGTTGAACACTATCATTGGTTGTGCGGTTTGATTCGTCAACTGCTTCCTAATAGCAAGGCAAACTACCTAGTTCGCACCATTCGACACCTCCTAGATTTCTTACAGTTATGAACCATCATTGTGGCATAGCTTAGGATTCAACATGTCATTGCAATTCTTCATTGAGCTTATCCATAATCTAAATAAATGTTTCATTCATTATGAAACTCTTGTTGCCATTGTCACAGTATCACATTATTTATTTATCTGTTACGTTGTCTTGAATTAATTTTATGCTTATAAGGTTTGAATATTGTTCTATCTCTATTGGACCTTTCATTGACACCCTTCAACGACTTCATGAATCTCAAACATCCATGCTATTCACTAAATACTAGAACAAGACTAATGTTTTGCTAAACACCATGAATTTTGGTGTCTGTTTCTACCCCCAACCCTCTAGAGATTTTTCATCTTTAATTACGCAACTAAGGTTTTAAAACTATGGTTACTAGTTTTTTCCTGAATAAAAGAACTAACCCAACATCTTATTCACCAATATCATATTTTGGAAAAGAAAACACCTTCCATGCAACCATGCGCATACATCATTCTTTATTTTAGTTTGAAGTTGCCAAAAACCCCTAATAATTTCACCACATTTGAATACCCCTAATGTAATTATTAAAAATTGAGATCACCGCACATGGTTGTGTTGGTATGGCTCACACCGGACTTCAAGGGATCATCCTCAAGCTGATGGCCTTGTAGAAAGGATGGTTCAAACATGCAAGAAAGGACTTTGGAAAATTTGCCTCACTAGGAACAAAGAGGATTGGGACCTGGCCCTACCTTACATTGCCATGGGTTTCAGGTTGTTCAAACACGCTTCTTTGTCTTATTTCTTTCCTTACTTTCTACTTTTTGGGAGACATCCCATTCCACCCTCTTTCATTACTGTTCAAATGGACTAGGTTATGGATTTGGACTCCCAAGCCACTTGGGCTAGGGTCATCACAGAAAGGGCTGCTCTATTCAGGAGAGTTATGCCCATGGCCATGGAAAACTTGTCCATTGCACAACATCAAAACACCTTATGGTATACACACACATGAGGTGGTAATTACAAACTTAAGGTGAGACAATTTGATGTTGGTGACTTTGTGTATCTCTAGTGGCAACTTAATGATACTCTAAACACTTCTTTCGGTTGCACTATCTTGACGATTAAGGCGATCAGACCTTCAGGTGTGTTGGAGTTATAAGGAGCTGATGGACACACAATTCGGGATCACTCCAAAAATTATGTGCCTTGCCACCTGCCGAACTTGGATCCTACCATCATCACGTCAACTTGAATTCCTCCAGTTGACTATCCATGTTAAGTATGTCAGAGGATAGATGATGCTAATCAAATGTTGTTTTGTGATAATTGTAATGGTGGATACCATCTTTTTTGCCTCAAGCTGGAACTCACTTAAGTTCTTGTCGACATTTGGTACTATCCATCATGTTCTTCTATAGCACCTTGATTTCTATTTGGACCATGCCACGCTTTTCCCGGCTGAAGTCTAGGGGGGGATATATGAGAATTTCATCTCAACCTCCTTTTGTGCTTTGTATATATATGTGCATGCATCTCTTTTTGGTTGATTAGTTTCTACCTTTGACTAGTTTTAGTTTTTTTGTTTAATAGAGTTTACTATGGATTTACACCTTTACGACACCATATGTCACAACAATGGTAAGAGAGACCCCAAGGAACAAAAGGAGTATATATATATATATATATAAAATCTACATGGGACAAACTTAATTGAGAAAAATCAAACAATCAAATTGTGTGCACAATGTACAACACATAATAAGCTGCAAGTGGGATAATATGAGCCACACGAATCTTTTCAATGAGTGTTTGTATGGGATTTTTTTTTACATATTCCCATTTTTAAGTTGAAAAAAATCATCAGAATTTTCTTTTGACCTTACAAAATGTTGAATTATAGTATATGTAAAGATATGTTTAAACAATGTCCCCCAAAATGTCAAATAAATTGGTAGTGTAAACACAACCTTAAACTTTTAATTTCATGTAATTAATAACCTTTGATGTAACTTGCTAATTACATAAGATAAAAGATATACAACAAAACATTACATATATAAGTCAAAATTCTTTTAAAAACATTATAATAATAACTTATATGCAACATGTTTGGATTTGAAAGGATAAGAATAATGAGAACACATATCTTGTAGCAAAAAACAATTAGTGTAATAATAGTAGATATAATCAAAGTATGGTAGCACAACTTCAAATAACTAAAATAGAGACTTGCATGGCCTTCACAATAAAGCTACACATCCTAGCACAATGTTGAGAAAACAAGAGTCCATTCCAATACCTTGTAGGAAGAAAACGAACAAATTAAGAGTTGAAATTCCGTGTTTAGCAACTAAAAGCTCAGTTGGAACTGCAAACCATGAGAATAAATACATTGTACAAACAAAATGATATAATAATAGTAAATATAATCAAAAGTATGGTGGCATGACTAAATAATTGAAATAGAAACTCCCATGGCCTTCAAATAATAAATTTACCCATTTAGCATGGTGTGGAGAAAACAATTATCAATTCCAATACATTGCACAAAAAAAAACAACACACACATTTGGAATTCCATGTTTAACAAGTAAAAAAATGGATTGAAGCTTCAAACCTTTTATTAATTAATAATAATAGTTGATTAGGGTTTTTGCCTACTACTAGCCAATTTTTTTAGGTTGTAGGGTTACTTTTGCATTTTATGGATTATTATAGGGGGAAAGGAAACTTGAAATGGCACATGGGATACATGGTTTGCCAAAGTGGATAACATGTAAGGTTTGGTGCTATTTTATGAACGAAATGGCATGCAAGGGATTTTCATGCCATGTCATTTTAGTGACAACATGACATGGCATTAGGGGTTGCCATGTTATGTGTAACATGCCTATGTGGTAGTTATGTGGGCATGGTGAAATAGAAGGGGAAGGGGGTTGAACGGGTTACAAGGGGTGATTGGTGCTAACCGCATGGTGAGGTTGAGGTACTTTTATCTTGGCAAAATTTTAAACCCTTGACCTCTTTAATATTTTCCATATTTCTCTAATAGTAAGATCAAGTTTGATGCTACATATAATTCAATGCATTTGTTTAATATTGCTTGATATGTCATATCACATGTTTGACCTAATCCCCCAATTAAGTAAAACATGTACAGATATTTAAATGTTACCAAACGGGTGGAAATATTGAACTATTATAAAATGATTCAATAGATTGCTTCATGAAGTGCTAATAAGTTAACTACTTGCAAACTCCTTATTATATATAATTATGATTTACAATTCCAGGATGAAGTTCTAATTTAGTTACATGAAAGTTGAAGAAGCCAATTATGAACTACATAACCTTTCATTAAAAAGGGATGAAGCAAGCCCCTATTACTTGCGTAAGTTTTTGTATTTGTATTGTGTAGGAACATTAAAAAATATTAAAAGTATTCTCTAGAAGCATGAAAAAGAAAGAAAGAAAGAAGGAAAACTCCTTGTGCACATAATTGTGAGAATTTGCACCCTATATTCTTTATGTGACGCTCCTATCCAAAGGTGTTCAGCTACATTTAGAAAATGGAAATCCAAGTCAACTACAAATATATGGGGCCCAAGTCATGCCTTTAGGCAAAGACTAAAAATTCACTTGGGTCCACAACACCTTAATGCCAAAGTAGTATCTTGGACTTAATGAAATAGGTGATGTCCAACCACACTCATATGAAATGTGGAGTAAGATTAAAAGACTAAGTACTTTAAACTTAGAGTTCTAGAAGAATATATAAAAGGGGAGGTAGGTGAATTGATGTTTCGCTTAATTCAAAAGATCTATTGAATTTTTTTAATTTTTTTTTGTGCATATATAATCTTGGTTTAATCCCACCTCGGGGGGAGGGGATTAGTAAATAAATAAATATATACATGAATAAAAATATAGAGTGCAATATATTGATTTTTTAGTAGAAAATATAAGTTAATTAGTTAAAAGATAGAGTACATTTTATTCAAATGATCAATTTAATTATAATATAAGATATATAATAATCTGAAATAATAGATTATAAATAATATGGTGATATATATAATAATAATAATAATAGATTGAAAAATGATCTAATACCCTCTAAAATTGATCATTTGACACACATAAATCTCAAATTTTACATTAAGTGTCCCCTCAGGGTTTAATCATGTTTTAAATTTATGTTAAAATTAATTAATTTTTGGCCTAATGTAAATGAAGTAATTTGAAATGTAATTATGTTTATAACCAAGTAAAATTAATCTACATATCATGACATGGACTTCATGTATTTACACCTTTGTTAACAATGAAAATTTCAACAACTCCACCATCTAGTGAATTGCAAATTGCATGAGAAAAGTAAGGAGTATTAAGTCTAACAAAAATGGCCAGTGAACACATTTAGATATATAAATTCTGCACAAGAAATGGGGTCAGGCAACATGCACCCAAAATGGGTGTGAAGAGGTGAGATTTATACATAACTGAAATATACATTTGAACCTTGGTATTCTCACAAAGTTTCCAAGGATTCTTTATTAGGATTCCAATGTGTTTCCCAAGTTGTTTTGAATAGCACTAGACTTTATCCCATGTCTTGTGCCCAAAGTTGTGCCTAAACCCTATATAGTTAGGCCAAAGGGAAGACTACAATATATTGATTTTGAGAGTCCCAAGATGGGGTCCAGGATCCAAATTCCCAGGAACCAATTTGGACTCATTTGAAGCAAATTGAATCCTTGAGTTGAACCTTGCATTAGACCCTAGCTTGCATTTTGGTTCTTCAAATCATGAGCTCTCTCTTTTTGCTTTTTAAAGAAAAGGTTGGAACCAATCGATTTTCCTCCAAAATGCTACCATGTGAGTTAGCCTTGATTTGCCACTTTTTGGTCTTGGACCCTCATCTAAAAGCTGTGGGTCCAATTTATAGCTCTCATTGAATAGGATTGCTCTATTTCATTGGACCTTGGACCCTAGTCTAAAGTTGGCCTTACGAGTAGCTCCACCGGCAACTTTCACAATATTTTTTTATGAAGTATATATATTAAATTTATGTTGATTTGGGCTAGTAAATTTGCTTGGGTCAATACATGGGCACAAGATCAAGTGCTTGCTAAATGCACTACACAATGTAGAAATTACTTTTGATTTGTTAAATATAATTATTGATCCATGTGGTTTATTTAAATGGTCTCCCACCTATTATTATTTTAATTTTCATGTTTATAGGTGGGAATTGGGAAACAATTAATAAGCCATCTTACATGTGACCTTAGGTGAACTACTACCCATGTTAATAACATGGTAAGATTCCGTGTTGTGAGGGTCTCTGGTTTTTAGTGTTAAAATTGGTGTTAAGGGTCCCTACCCTTCAAAGTCAAGGATTTTATCAAGACTTGGCCTCTACAAGAAAATCCACAGAGAATTTTGCCAAAAAAACCTGTGAATTTGACACATATGATGTAATGTATTTTTTGTTCACTTTTTTTTTTGGGGCCAAAATTTAACCTGAAAAATATGATTTCAAACTGTACAGAGGGTTTTTCATGGATAAAATGGCCCAGATTCGCCAGATTTTGAAGATTTTTTTTTTTTCAAATTGCAAGATTTTTATGATAAGTTCCAGCAGGTAGCTAAGAATAGAGAAGGATTTTGGTTTTTTTGTACTTTCATATCTAGTATGTAGCCAAATTTGGCTAAATTATTTTATGGATATCATCACCTTGGCTTATCACAAAATCCTTTTAAAAACCCCTGCTATGATTTGCTGTCATTTGCATGCGTCGTGTACCCCTCAGTGTTGGATGGGTATCAAAAATGTTCTCGAGTATCAACCGGTTATCACCCCGGTTATTTTTATTTGCAACACTCAGGGTGTCAGTTTCAATGACACCCGCCTGAAACCATGAAGAACGGTTTTCACTTGTATGAGAACCGGATGAATGAGAACTGGATCGAGGAAAAAAAAATTAACACTGAGACTCGGGTGCGGTAAAACCCCGTACCCGGGTCGGGTTCTCAAAGTACAGTGTACAAGGTTTAAATGCACAACCATTAAACAATGTTGTGCATTTAATGCATAAGTTCAATCTAATTATAGTAGTTGTACTGATAGGAGCAGTGAAAATATATGTAGCAGCATTGGAGGCGCTCAGGAGGCGCTCGGGAAAAGGAAAAGACAGGATGAAACTCAGTTTTGTGAGTTTCACCCCCCCCACCCCTTTAATGCTAATGTACTTTTTTTGGTAAGTTTTTAAAAAATCTCACCCCATTATGACCAAACTCAGGGTTCAGGTGCTGGATTTTTTAATTTTCAAGAAAAATAATAAAATCAATAGTTTGTTTGTAATTTTGGTTTTATTTTTTATTTGAAAAAGATAACCAGTTGATGAGAACCGCCAAATCATAATTGGCTGTTTTCAAATTTATGAGAACAGGCATCATGAGAATCGATTAAATTTTTTTTAATAAAAATATTGATACCGTGACGCGGTGTATAAGTTTTTAAAACAAAATTAAAAAGTGAGAATCGAAACCTGTTGTAATCTATTTCGTGAAAACCAGATCCAATGAGTATAAAAAAATATGATACCCACCCACACTGGTGTACACACACACACACACGTAAATTCAAGGAACCTTTTTTTAAGTGCCTTTCCCATTGTAAGGATTCATAGGATTATTGTCCTTTGAGTTTGAAGGACAAATTATTTTTTGCAATGAGTTAGAAGCATTAAATGATTTAGACTACCTCTGAAGGACAAGAAGGGCTTCAATTTTGAGCTTCCCAACTCTGCAAAACTATGGCTGCAAACTTAAGTCTCAATTTCATGAGCTCTGATACTTAATAAAATACGCTGGTACAAGTTAAAGCACACTTTGTCTCCATTCTCTAGGAATCAACCAAGTTTCTTTTAAGAAAATTTTAGTGTATCTTAAGTGGCAATCATCCATAATAGGAAGATGTAAAAAAAATGATGATTCATCGTTCATAGATTTTAGCCAAATCTGGGTATAAATTAGATATGAAATAAAAATCTTTAATCAACATTCTATATTTATGCCTACACATACACTGAAAACCAAATATTAAAAAATTGAAATTTTTTACTAATTCTTTTTCTCACTTCCTGGTGATTGAAAACCCTCGCTCCAAAATCACTTCATTTAAAAAATAATTTAATGTTACATTTTGGTGAAAAGAAAAAGGGCTAACTACTCACCCAAAATTGTTAGGTTGCATGCTATATATACACGGAAGTCAAAGGACTTGCTTTGCTGTGGACCTACCACAACAATAAATCACATGGGTCAGTACATGGTGGGGGCATTGCATGGCACTTGCACATGGGTTGTTAAGTCACACTTGCACAGGCATAGATATCTAGCTATCTATCGATCTCTACACAAAATGGGCAACTGCATGCAAAGACCAACTTTACTTACATAAGGAAGGATCAGACTTTTTGCTTGCTGCTATATATGTCAATGGCATGTGTATAGTGAGAGAGAGAGAGAGAGATAGAGAGAGAGAGAAAAATAGGCACAGAAACAGCAGCAATGGTCCTGGGCCCTCTCTAAAAGATGATGGAGGGTAGTGTCTAGTCTGGAAGGAGCTGACTCCCCCCCCCCCCTTTTTGAACCTGATGTTTTCCTCTGGCATTGATTGAGCTGGAACTGAAACTTGGTTGTTGATGATTACCTACCCTAATAAGATCTAACTACATTTCACTAGAATTAACTGTTCTAAAGATCAAACCTGTACTAAGCAGGTCAAATAGTTCTGTTATAAAACAAGTAGATTGAAACTGTAGCTTATGATGGGTTTGGATTTATGAGGATTGTTTTCAGTGTTGGGTGGTTCTCACTTTTCAAAAAAGAGAACTCTTAGAGTAAATATTCAGAATTGCCCTGGTTCTTTAAAAAGAAATCTCAGATTTGGAGAATAGGCTTGGCATTTAGACCAAAAAACCAAAAAAAAATCTCCCATTGGTACTGCTTTCTTCTTTCGGTGACTTTTCATGAAGTGGCAATTTTTTTTCAAAATGGCAGAAAAAGTTTTTTTGGGGTTCTAGATGCCAACATTTGAAAAAAGAAATTCAAATACTAAAAGTCAAAAAAATTATTTAATAGAAAAGGAGGGTCAAACCAATTAAACCTTGTGATAGAACCATGTGCCTTTGTGCATGGCTAAGATTTGTTTGTTAACAAATGCACCAAACAAAACTCGTTTGGTAGGGAGTTTAGTGCACTGTTGGGTGGGTATGTAAGTTGTCCAAGGATATCAACTCGGGCGTAGATCTGAGTATGACGAGCCTTAACCAGCAGGGATCAGTTTCAGAAAAAATGGACGAAGCCCTACCTAGGCAAGCTTTAGGTTTGTCATACACAACCAAAGCTTGTACCTGGATGGGTCTTTGTTGCTTGAAGTTTGTCAGATGTCCGTGCCCCGTGGGCCTCCCACTAGCATTACATAGACAAAGTGTTAAAAGTAGGGTGCTAGAAATTTAGGGTTTAGGATTTAACAAAGAGAACACTCAATTGTGCCATCAGTATCAAGCATTCTTTTCCTTTTTGGTCATGCCAAAAATGTTTATGTTTTCATGATGGATTGTTAACATGAAAGGATGATTTAACAATATGGAAGCATTGTCATTGTTGTCCATTGCACATTGATGAAAACTACAAAAAGGCATATTTCAATTTCACTCAAGAAGCAATAAGCATTTCAATCTTGCTTTTTATTTTGTGTTTTTTGTGTTTTGGTACAATGCTTCATCTCTATTCTCTATGTTGTGCCTTTTGTGTTTGGATGTTTGGATATATTTGCTATTGGTTGCACTTCAATCTTTGGACCTCTTTCTTATTTTCAATGCATTTTAGTGTTTGGTTTTTGTTGGTGTATTTAGTAATTTTGGTGCACAATGCTTTTGACATTTGGTCCCCTAGCCTAACTACTTTTGGTGCATAGTGATTTCCTGGCACTTTGACCTAACTATTGTGTCTTAGAGGTTATCAATTATGCCCAAGTTTTCTACACATCCAAGTTGTTGTGGTTTAGGTTTGTGGTGTTTGCTGTTGTATTTAGTGCTTTTGGTGCACAATGTTTCTTAGTGTTTCAA
>Ga0116231_10000439_pt1 | contig 71269 bp, 62 predicted proteins | sample S1TSphgellanicum_2_FD_89695 | JGI IMG/M metagenome (GOLD analysis project Ga0116231, IMG submission 89695) | Host-associated microbial communities from peat moss isolated from Minnesota, USA - S1T2_Fd - Sphagnum magellanicum MG | ecosystem: Host-associated > Plants > Peat moss > Unclassified...
CTCACACTTAGAGATGCTGCACAAATTCATGGTCGTCTTTCTGCTGTTCACTTGAAGATGTGAGTCATTTTCTCACACATAATACCTCCTACAACCAGATGTTTTAGAGAGCTTTTACAGTTTCCTTGCAAATCTGGTCACAAAAGAGCCAGCTGGGTAAAACCACCGATGCAAACAGGCTCGTCACAAAAACCATCACCCTTGTTGTCTCTGTACACCATAAGATAAATACTCACAAACTCCTTGGATCTGATCAGATGCCACAGTACCTATGGAAACTAGTATTCGCAAAATTTGGAGAATGTCTTTCTTTCTTTCTTTCTCTCTCAACATAGAGCAGGTCTGAAAAAATGACCAGGCGCAAGTTGTCATCGAATGGATCAGGCACAATATGTCTCACTCGCGCCATATCCAACACATATCTGCAACAACGACAACAACACACACACACACACACATAATCCCAATCATTTCACCTCCTATTCCTACTCCCCACCAAAAATGACCACCACCAATAGGTTCGCAAGCTCCGCTGATCACATCTAAATAAAATTATTGCGTCTGCCATTCGTCGTCGTCGTCCTCCTCTTCCATCTAGGGACCTTGATTTCAGGACCTGGTCCTGTCCGTCCGTCGAGGTCCTGAAACCAAGATCAACACCTGGACGGACAGACAGACGGACAGACACCATGTAACTTTAATATATAAGATAATGATGTAACATACATAAAGTATAATCAACAAATTTAGACTTTTGGGAAAACAACCAAATATCTAATTAAGGTGACAAAGTTGCATTTGTTACGCATAAAACCTAACAATTTTTGCTACACATCAAACGATCCTTGTTCCCATAGGTGACTTGAGGGAAATATTTCAACTTATGTGTTTAGATACATAGGAAAAATCTTGTGATGTAGATGAATAATTTTAGATGAATTACTAAAAATGACTTATATATAGGGATTAAAGTAGGGATGACTCCATATAAGGATCTACTCAATGCATACAAATATGGCATTTTAAGATGAAGAATGTGGCTATTCCACTTTGGTTAACATGTTGAGAAGGATGGACCCCACACACCATGTAGTCATGCCAAGAAGTTAAAGAATGGAAGTTAGCTTAACAAGTGTGGGTTTAGGAACCTCAGGTGTGTTTTGCAAAGCAACTTGGAGCCTATCTCATTTTAGGTTTGTGTGCTTCCTAGCCCTAGTAATTGCCTTTTGTTCATTATGATGGAATCAAACCAAAAGGTTGCTCAAGACCCATGCATTCATTGTTGCATGATTTTGATGCCTTGGGCCCTCCTCCTAAGTAGATGGGCATTCGAACTTGCTTGGCTCCATAACCACATTGTGGTGCACTTGCAAATGCCATACTAAGTTGTACTTGGTTGTATAGGATACATCACACCCATCAACCCTACAAGCAAATTTGGGCCCATCCTTTACCCAATGGACATTTTTTAAGGCAATTGGGGGAAAGGCAACCACATCTAAAACCAAAATAACAAAAACAAAAAACTTAATGTGAAAATTAACATTATGGATGAAGGTTATCCCCTATAGGATGAAGGTATTGCACATATAGATAAAAGATTAAAACACATGATGAAAGTATTACATAGAAAGATAAACGAACAAAAACACAAGATGAGGTTATTATTAAAACCCAATGTTTAAATTTGCAAAAAATGAAACTAATTCAAAAAAATAATATCACTTACAAAGTCGTAATGTATTGCTTAGAGAATTAAACCCCTAAAAAATGCCCCACCCACCTTCTCACATGGAGAAGGAAGGTACGACAAAGGTTTGAAGATCACAGTTAATGAATGTATTGCAACAAAATTTTTGACAAATAAAAACCCCACCCATTTTCTTTACTTGAGAGGATGGGTGGGGAAATAATTATAAGTAAAGTTCAATATGTCACCTCCATCAATTTCAACATGAGGTTGAACATTCTTTTACTCTAACATTACACTAAGAGATACATTTTTTGGCTCCTTTATCATGTTAATATTTTTTTACAACTCAACCTCAATTCTACTAACATTTGTTACAAATGTTTCCCCAGCATCAACACAAGCATGCACTTGCTTTTTCATATTCCCACTTGAAGCTAATGTGGCCACATTTTTGAAACCAATTTGCACTCGTTGATTGGAGGTAGTAGTTTTTCTTTTCTTTCAAGTTTCCATCTACCAAAAACAAAAAAAAACATAAATAAAAAACAAGGACTACCAATAGCAGAAAAGAAAAAAAGGACCACCTAGTAATGAAAAAAAAGAACAAAAAGTGCTAGGGACTTTTCGATTTCCAAACGATGGCCACCTCACAAAAACACACACATAGAGACATAGCGTTGTTGAAGCTTACTTATTGCTCCCTGGTGATGGCAATTTCAAACACAAAAAAACCAAGGAGGGTGATAAGGAACAAAGAACAAAAAATGCAAGGGAGCTCTAAGTTCCTTAGTGATGGCCACCACTAAAAAAAACGCATAATGTCATAGGAGCTTACTGCTTTTGGCCATGGCGATTTCAAAGACAAAAAAGCCAAGGAGCTGCTTGGCAACAAGGAACAACAAACAAAAAACATCAAGGAGTTCAAAGCTCCTTGGAGATGGCCACCTCAAAAAAAACATACACACAGAGTGTTGTGGGAGCTTACTACTCCTAGCGATGGTGATTTCAAAGACAAAAAAACTAGCGAGCTTAGAGCTCACTAGCTAGTGACGAAGAACAAAAAAAACGCCAAGGAATTTAGAGCTCCTTGGTGATGGCCACCTCAAAAAGAAAAAAAACAGAGAGCTTCATGGGAACTTACTACCCCAGTGATGGTGATTTCAAAGACAAGAAAACCAGGGAGCTCAGAGCTACTCCTCCTCCTCCTCTTCGTGCTGCGAATGGTGTTGCCAATTTTATTTTTTAATTAAAAAAAATGATGAAAAGAGGACAGAAAAAAGGAGGAAAGAAAGCTTATCTGCAAGCTCTTGGCTCACTCCTCCCCTCTCCAAACTCCTGAAAGTCCTCCCTTCTTCAGGCTCCTAAAGCTGTGGAAACTCAAAGCCTTCAGAGCTAAACCCTAATGCAAGCTCACAAATAAACCCTAAACCCAAATGCTCAAGCTGTCCCTGTTTCTCAAACACTGGGGATGGAGGTGAGCAGAAAAGGAGGGAATGAGGTAGAAAGAAGCAGAAAGAGGAAGTTAGATGAGAAGGTGAGAGGCATGTTGGTGAGAGGAATGGCAACAGGAGGGAGGTAGATGGGTTGGTGGGAGGAAGGGCAGTAGGTAGATTTTAGGGGTAGGTAAGAGTTGCCAAAAACTAATATGGCGTCAGGGGTGGCCAAAAAAAAATAAAATCAAAAGTGAGGCCCTGGAGAAAAAACAGTGAGCTGGGAAAAACAAATTACAAGGAAAACAAAGTCCCAGAAGAAAATAAAAACTGCTGACCATGTAAACTGCGCCCTTGGGAACAGTTTCATCCCATCCATGAAATCCCAGAACGGGATTTTTTGGATGGTGCACTGGTGGGTGCTGGGTCACTCAAGCCATGTTATAGGACGAAAATTTTCATCCATTCCACATGTGAGCTTTACAATTTTCATAATGTTTGCATACCCTTTACATGAGCTTTAGGAAGATCACAAGCTTTGCTTCAGCTTTGTAGCTGCCACACCATCATGTAGTTGCCGTCCTTATGTATAGGAGAAGGGCCTGAGTACAGGTCCTTTTCCTACTTAAAGCAAAGCTGAGATTTTTTCACTTTTTAGAAATTGTGACAGGCTGATAATGGAGCTGAAAATACAAAGGAATAATCCAAGCAGTGCGGTAAAAGCCCTTGGCCGTGGGGCTAAATGGAATAGGGCCTTGCACTTGGCTTGGTCTCACGCAGGCCCTTATTCTGGTAAAGCCCATGGCCTTGGGCTTTAGCCTTTACCTACCACTTGAATTTAGTCTACATGAAGTGAGGAATGTTTTTTTTTTCTAGCGAAATTTCGCAAGTTGGCAAATAGAAATTCAGAAAACGGAACAAACATGAAAATTTTGATATTTTCAGGGATTTATTTCGCCAATTTTTGAAATGAAAATAATTAAATTAGCCACATCGAGACCTAGGCACTTCAGAGGTCGCCACTTGTAGCAGCATTTTGATAATAATGCTACAGCTTAACTAGGACTGTCGCCATTTAATGCTAATTAATGCCGAGGATCCTTGCCAGGACCTACTTGAGGAATTTGAAAAAATAAAACCCTGGAAGCGAGGAGGAAAAAAAAGAAAAAAGAAAAAGAAAAACCTCATTTTATTTTACTTTTGGGAGGGGGGGGGGCGGGGTGGGGGTTTCCCCTTCCTTTTGTTTTCACCTGTCAATCTTGTCGGCAAGCGTGTCGGTGTTCAGTAGATATATGAACGTGGTAAGAGTAAGTAAGCGCGGTTAGTCTCGCGTGAGGTAAATGATGAAACCGGATTTAACTTTTCCTTCCTTCGTTTTTGTGCGGCGAATGTGACTGGAAATCCCGGGAAGTATTGACCGGTCATGACCGGTCGGGAACGAACACCCACAATGCCCTGGGGTTTTTTTTTTCCCCCATATTTGTGATGTAGCTGAACTGGCGATTATCCATAATAAAGTTTAGCCAAATTTGGTTATAAACAGGATATGAAAGTAAAAGAATTTTAGATTCCTTCACATTTTTGGCTACTTGCTAGAAGCCAGGACTATTTTTCTGGCGAGTACTTTTTAGAAACAATAGAAATGTGGCGACAAGATAACCGAAAAAAAATCACATATTTCAAGCCATTTTGAAATTTCTTTTAGCCAAATCGTAAATTTAGCCAGAAAAAAAAGGCTACCCCTGCTCGCTTCTGCACCTCCGCTGCTGCTCTTTTGTCCTTTGTTTTTCGAGTACTCCAACGTTTGCTGTTGCTCCGCGGGTGGGTTTGCCTCTGTCATCTTCAGGTTTCGTGTTCTGCACACTCCACGACGTCCGCTGAGAGCTTTGCCTCTCAGAGCATCTTTCCTGCCATTCTTGCTTCTGCGACAAGAACGGAAACGGCCCAAAACGGTTCAGAGGCGGAGGCGGGAGGTTCCCGCAACTCCAAAATAAGAAATGAGAAAGAAGGGCCCAGGGGATGTCGACAGCAGCTCTATGCGACTACAAGTGTGTGCGCCTGCGCTTCTTCTTCTTCTTCTCTAGTGTGATAGGCTGGTTTCTGGAAAAAAGTGGGATTTCGGATGTGGGTATTATTGAAAGGCCCGGGAAATACATTTTCTTTTGATAGGAGATGGAAAGTGGAGGATCGGAGGGAAGCGGAGAATCTAAACCCTAATGGATCGCATTAGTATTGCGTTTGCGGGTTTTGGGCGTCTTCTTGTGTGGCGTGGAAATGTGAGGTTTCGTTTCTTTCACTCTTCTGCTTCTGCTGCTGCTGCTTCTTCTTCCACAGATGCGTGCTCTTCAAAATCCAGGAAGTTTAGAAAAGTTGGTGCGGTGAAGGAGCGGTAAACCAAAGGGGGGGGGAAGAGGGGAAAATACACAGGAGAGAGAACAGGTGAGCTTCACAGCAGAAGCCTTTGATGCTGTGGCTCTCCCCCTGCACGTGTTGCTAAGGAAGGATACCCACTCCTAGGAAAAGAAGGAGCTCACAGAAAGGAGAGCTAGGGTTAGAAGATTTGGGCAGCAAAGATAGACTGAGAAATTCATCTTTAAAGTACGGTCTTGCTCAAGGAGCAACTGCCACCGGTGCTGCAGTCTCAGATACTCTTCAGGTTAGTCTTGGAAGGGTGCGGCTGTGGTTGGTTTGTGATGCGAGATTGTTGTACCAAGGGCCAGTGGGGCGTAAAGTTGTCATTGTTCCTAATTGCTACCCACCCGGAGATGCTCCCTTGTAATCGATCGACTTCATATATCAAGGACTAGAAGATGGAGAAATGGGGTGTATGAGTAGAGCATTTACAACCTCACTAGGGGCGATTCAAAATTGATGTTTTGCAATTCAAGGTAGCATCATCTGGAAAGAGGAGCCAGAAGTGACGGCTTTGGGTTTGTGAATGGTTTACTGGAGCAAGATGATGGAGCAGTTGGTCAACTTTGTGATACGGCCTCCCAGGTGTGTTGTTACCTCTAGTTCATCTGGGTCTTTCATCAAGCCTCATCATGCTCAGGACTTAATGCTATCTTGCAGGGGATGGTTGGTGTATTCAAACCTGGTGCACGCAAGGTGTTACCTATTGTGGAAACCCTAGTTGTTTTAGGGGTCACTGTAAAATGCCCATCTCTGTGACTCCCAGAAATATCCAGTCTATGAAGCCAACAATACTCCCAAGGGAAGAGGAAGATACACCCCCTGATTTTTGATAGACATTCTACCATTCCTTGAATTGTTTCTTGTTCCTAGTGCCTCTATCATTTCCCTCATTGATTCTCTCGTTTATTATCTCTATGATCACTGCATCCCTTTTTGTCTTGCTTTTCTTTTCTCCATGAGACTTGAGAGAATCAATCTAGGTTGCCCTTTGTAACATATTAGTAGGATTCTTGGCTTCTTCTGCAGTATCTAGCTTCCAAATCATCTACAGATATTGGGGATTTGAAAATGGAATATCTTGGCACCTTTTTTTGTTGAGTCTGTCTCTGCATTCATGGGGATGTTTGCAATCCTGATGCATTTTCCAAATTGAATATATGATGTTGTGATGATATTGCAGAGCCAACTATAGTCCTTCGAGTGATCTGCTGGAGCAGGAGTTTTTGCTGAAGGGGAAAAAATATGTGCGCAAGGATCTGCAGGCAAGTTTCTAAATCGAGAGGATGGATTTTATTCATGTCTATGCACACTAGCAAGTTTGCTTTCGTTCAGGGAAGCACCCTCCAGAAAATATGCAGAACCCAGCAGTTCTGGAGAGAAGCCTAGAACTCCAAACAGTCCAGGCTGTAACAACCCATTGTTATCCTGACCCACCTAATAGGGCTCACTGCTGGTATGTGGCATGATTGCAGGTGATCAATGGCAGAGGCCATGTACTGCAATGCAGTCACTACATGCCGCATACAATTTCAGAGGACTTGCCCCTCCCCTGTGTGATCTATTGTCATGGCAACAGGTAAAGTTTTCAGTCAGTAGAGAACATTCTGATTGGATCCTGGATTTTTTTGTCCATGCTGATTTGTTTCTCACAACCAGTCAGCAAATGTGCTTGCCAATACTGCCTGACTTGTATGGACAGCAGAAGAGTATTCTTGTTAATTGTTTGTGCATATGCATGGATGGTTGCAGTGGTTGTCGTGCAGATGCTAATGAAGCAGCCATCATTTTACTCCCCTCCAACATAACTGTGTTTACACTAGACTTTTCAGGCTCTGGTCTCTCTGATGGCAATTATGTAAGCCTGGGTTGGAATGAGGTACCATTCCAACCTCTTACATGTAACATGCCTGGACAATGACATTCTCAAAATTTTGCTGTGAGGTGTATTTTTTTCTTAAAGCTGATGGGTATCATGAATGTCACTCTGGGAGTTTGCTAGACTCACTTGTGAGTGATGAATATATAGAAATTGCCAAGATAATTCTGTTCACCATATCTTGCAGAAATATATGTTCTTTGTAGGTAACATTTCAAACTGACAGCACACTTTCTCTTTCGAGTTTGAGAGCAAGCAGTTGATCTTGTGTGTGTGTTTTGTCTGTGAAGATGGATGATTTGCAGGCAGCAGTAAATTATCTGCGGACTCAAAAGCTAATCTCACGGATTGGCTTATGGGGTCGTTCCATGGGTGCGGTTACCAGGCAAGTTTCATGGTGTCCTTGGTGTACCAAAATGAACTGTTTTGCTCCAATTGGTTTATGCAAAGCTGTCAGCAACTTCTGTCTGTAGTTTTCTTATGTCAGGCTGCTCAGTGTGTGTGACAATCCACAGATGATGAAGTTTGAATGTGTGGCCCTCTCTGTCAAACTGGTGGTGGTGGCAGTCTTAGGTATGGAGCTCAAGACCCTTCCATAGCAGGCATGGTACTAGACAGCCCTTTTTCAAATCTCAACGATCTCATGATGGAACTTGTGGATGTCTACAAGATTCGCCTCCCAAAGTTCACGGTATATTCCACCTCTGAAACTCACAGTACATGTTCATGTTGTGCACACAGGACAAGGTGAATCAAAAGGGGTTTTGGAAGTTCCCTTCAACTAACATTGGTTGAACTGGAACACGTCTCATGAGCTCTACATTGACTTTATGAATTTAATGACTTCCTGCAGTTGTGTTGGGGATCAAGAACTGTGTCTAGTCTAGTTAATCACTTGTATCAACTCATTGGGTTTTGGAAACAACAGGTAAAGGTGGCAGTCCAGTATATGCGGAAGTTGATACAAAAGAGAGCTCAATTTGATATCATGGACCTTGATTCGGTGCAGGTTGTTTCTTCAGTCACATCAATGGGAGATTTTCCACATTCCTTCTTTGCTTACTTCTAAAACTTGTTATCAGTTGTTAGCTGAAGTTAAATTGCTTTTGTGCAGCAGACCAGCAATCAAAACCAGATATCTCTAGTTCAGGCATGTTGTTGTATGATACAGTTTATATTGAATGTGTTTTTTTTGTTCAGATGGCAGCAAACTCATTCATTCCTGCTCTGATTGGACATGGGACAGAGGACATCTTCATACAACCACATCACTCAGATCTCATCTACAAGTCTTATGCTGTAACCTACCAATTCTGTCCTCATTCTGCCGAGAAAAGTTACAATAGAAGTCATCACTGGTTCTAATAATGTCCTTCAGTGGTGGTGCCTGCTATCCTTTCATGTAACATGACAAGCAACCACAGGCAATTGTCCCATCTCTGCAGTTAGCAATGATGATTATTGTCTAAGCAGCTCTTCATTACATAATCATCCAATGCCTCTCTGACTTCACATTCTTGTGCTGGTTGTGGCTGGTCCAGGGTGATAAGAATATCATCAAGTTTGAGGGTGATCACAACTCTCCTCGTCCACAGTTTTACTATGACTCCATCACCATTTTCTTCTACAATGTGCTGCGCCCTCCAGATGAACCAATGACTGTGGAGACTATTCCCGAACATGTTTACTTTGATGACAGCTTAGATTTAGGTAGTGATATTGACGAGGTATGACTGTTGTCTACTAAGTTTCTTGGAGATTTCTGCTTGCTGTGTTTTGCTTCTTCACTCTGTGTAAGCCTCTATGCAGTTGGATTTGTGTGTTGGGATGCTAAAGCAAACAATGTTTTATAAAGCTGAAAAACTGCAGAAGCTGAAACATGGGTTTCTTCAACCTTCACTAATGCAGGATGTACTATATGCGATCATGGGGGCAGTGCGCCCACCTCGACCGAATATGTGCACTGGGTCTTTGTCAGCAGATGGGCCCTCCTCTGATGGTACTCTAGTTCTGTCAGAATGTTCATGCTTCGAGTCAGCACTGATTTTCATGTGGCTCTTGTCCAAAAGGAATGTTGGCAAAGTTTATTGTAGATGTTGATTTCTGTATTTAGGTTTGTACTACTCTGCACATAAAGAGCACCTGCCACATAGTCATCACCACCACAAGGCTTGATTGAAGTTCTGGTATATTATAAGCAGGTCAAGGCACAGAATCAACAGAGGAGGCCCTCACTCAAACTCGGTCACGGTGGCAGATGAGTAGAACTGTTGTAAGTATTTATTTTGCTCTCCTCTCCATTTTAGAGGTTCCTAAAAGACATTGCTTTGTTCTATCTTGGGTGATAAGAATCATATTCTTTGAGGTGCATTGCATGTCATGCCTGTGAGGCATGATTAGTCTTTCCTGGTGAACAAGGTGATGTATGAAGCTTCAGTCAATAAGTTGACATGATGTGACCTTAAACTCAACTGTACTCATGGCTTTGAGTCTCTAGCAATCATCAGATCTCTTTCAAAGCAGTCAGGAGTATTACAAAGGTACCACATTAGGTATTGGCAATCCACTTGCCCTCATCATCTGTTTTCTTTTCTCAGGTACCTGTGAATCTCACAGATCCACAGGAGGATCTTGCAGAGTTGATACAAAATGGTGACTTTGACAATGATGGTCTTGAAGGGTCACCATCTGGTAAAGAGGTAACTCATTTGTCCTCACTGTGGACTGCTGACTCATCACAGACAGGGCCCCACTTTTGTAACACTACAAACGTTGCACTTCAGATGAATTCTTTTTGCTTGCCTGACGTTGGCTTTTTTCTATTTGTTATTCCAGCAGGAAAATCAGAAGAACAAGTATGCTGATAGTTCAGAGCATGAACATAGTTCAGAGAAGGACAAAAATGCTGGTAGTTCAAAATTCGATTGTGTCAATGGGCATGCTGATTGTTGGGATGCAAGTTTGTCGAATGGTGCAAGCCTTGGGAGTTCAGGGCAGGTTTCACCTAGCAATGATGATAAATTTGCGGACTTCCCTTCAAATCCTGATGATGAGGAAAGGGTAGGTTCCCTTCAAACCATCCCTTTGTTTGCACTTCTCTCTACTTCTATTTTCACATGCTGTTTCCAGCCATATATGTACATATATGGATGTGAAATTGTCTCCATTGTTTCTACAAGGAGTTTTCTCTACCAAAAGGGATCTGACAAGATATATAGCTTATTCAAATGGCATCTACTGTTTCTCAGATGGTGATGGAAGCCATAGCTGCATCCCTCCATGATGTGGACATCAAGGAGTCTGAAGTAAAGGACCAAGAACAGCTTGAGAGTGATGGGAGCAATTCACCTGCAAATAGCAGCAGACTGGATGCGTTCAGCCAACGCCTAAGATCGAGCCTATTCAGAGGAAGTCGACGCCATGGATCCAGATAAGTTGTATAATTATGGGAGTTAATGCAGTGAACATGTTCACTCTTTCTGTAGTGTGATGGGGCTGAAATTATCACCTTTCCATCACATCTCTGTATTGATAGAAGCACAATGTGGGCTTCCCTAAGTTCTCAACAGTGGTGTGATGTAACTGGAATGAGCTGTGAACCTTGTTAACCCATTTAACTGAGTAATATCTGACCCTTCCATTCTGTGAGTGGTTTGACCTGGCAAATGGGTTTCAGATTGTTTTGTCTATCAAAGAGGAATGTCTGGCTAATAATCTGTCTTGAACCATCTGTTCTTGTTCTCAGGCCCTCCTAATTTGTTGAGAAGTTTTGCTCTAAGGATGGGGGAGCATTGCTTTCATAAATTATGAAGGCAGGTCTGATTTGTTGCTGTCGAGTACACAATTGGAACCATTGCTGGAGCACTCAAAGCAAAGAAGGGGGGAAAGAAAACCTGGAAGATTATGAAGAACCAACCTGGTTTTCTTTCAACATTAGGACTCTATAACATTGATCCATTACATTCTGTTAAATGCATTTTGCTTCTGACTGACAGCCTATTTGTTTTCCTTCCAACTATTGCATGAGCTTTTCGAACAGAGGATTGCTTTTTGTTGTAGAAAGGCCCCTTCTTAGAACCTTCCTCAGTTCATGTCTCAAAGTTTGGGACATGTGCAAGACTCAAAGTGCAATAGTTATTGTCGGGAGTCATTTGCTGGGAGTCAGTTGCCACTATCTTGAAGACATGTATTGAATGACTGTTGCAAGAGCCAAAACATGAGAATGAGAATGAGAATCATGAACATGAGAACTATTACAATAGGTGGATGGGTAGTTTGTTTTTTGCTTTTTTGTTTGTTTGGATTTGATCATGCTGCACTGGTACTGCCGCACAAAGGGCTTTCCTTGACAAAGTGGAGTGCGCAGTTGGCATTTTGCAATTTTTGGACTAGAGTTGAATTCAGAGCAATTTTTTTCTTGGAAAATAGATTAAAACTAATGAAATGTTGTTGCTCAGAGTTTTGTACTGAAACTTAGTTGACAGATGACAATGATGATGTCATGTTGGCCTGTGACAATTTCTGCCTGCGTTAGATTTTGTTTGTTCTCTTTCTTTCTAAGATGCTATTTCTACCAGAGTTACTTGTCATAGATCTGCCAGGTCTCCAACATCCAAATTTTCCTGAGTCAAGGCTTCAAGCAGGAAGGTTAGCCCAGAAATCTCTCTGAAGGGTATGATGGTAAGGCAAAGACCCCTAAACTGCACATTGCCTTGTGTGCAATCAATCAAGCACCAGCACACACTTCCCTTCCAGCTTCCAGCAAGTTTCATCAATGAAGAATATACTTGCCTTGAGCATTCAGCAAGTTTCAGCATTCAGAGAGTTGAAAACTACTTGCTGACAATTTCCAATTCTGCAACCACAAACTTTAATTCAATACTTAACAGGATTCAGTTTCAACTCTGCCAAGTGCCAAGCCCACCCACATATTGAAAACATAGTTCTATTCTACACTGAAGCTTGAAATTTTTGCAGGAAGCTTCAAGCTAATTGAAAAAGATAAAAGGGTCTTACATTTCCAGGCAAGTTCTTTTTTGCTGGGCTTGCTGTTGCTGTGTACACTGCATGGTTTTGTAGGCTGTTGCAAATGGAGCTTGCAGGCTAATGAGAGATCCCATAGACTACACTCAGTGGTTTTTAATGTTAAGAACCTTTCTTCCTCAATTAACTTGTAAACTTCAGGCAAGGTCTGAGAATAGAGGGTTGGAAATCCTACATGCAACAGAAAAACTAAATACCACCAAGAGCTTCCCAGAACTAAAAACCACTTAAAATAAGTATGAACCTGAAAAAAGCAGAAGAGCAAGGGCTGTTGACAAGGGAGAGAAGACCAAAAATAGTGACAAGTTTATGGAAACTTGAGCAATTGCAACAATCAGGGGCCATACTCCCACCACCCCTGCACATAGAACTACACCTGTTTCATCTGCTAACTCTGTCTAATTCACTAAATGCTAAGTAAATTACAAGTTGTCTGCATGGCCTACATAGGAGGGAGTGGGCGACGGCATGTTGGACATTCCATTTTTATGTCCATCCATCGTTGTAGACACCCCGCATGGAAGAAATGGTCACATGGAGTTACCTGCATCAGATTGTCACTCCACCCTTTTCAGTATCAAACTTCCACAGCTTAAAGTGAGTACAAGTATTTTCTCTCCACAGATTTCATCTGAAGTGAAATGAGCTTCAACAAACAAGCATACTAAGTGTGAGACAATCACAAAAAATCAAAAGGTGGTCTGTACTCTGTACCATGCACTCAGTGGACTGTTGAGTCATGTCCACTGATGCCATACAAATCACACAATCTACCACTATAGTTTCATCAGCTCCCACAATTTGCAAACTTGATGTCTGCACCCTCCTGAAGTAACTGTACTTCTCTGGTAGCATCTGTCACACCCAGTCCCCACCACTACCACAAGCTCATAACTACTTTCTCACTGTCAACCAAGATTAAAAAAATATTTCCTTTTCCTCCTGCACAGTATGCAAAACAGATCACAAAACAGAAGTTACTTCATATGATAGACATCAAATTCCATGAGGGGGACATTGTTTGCTCTTTTGATACATCAGATAGTTTCTTTCACAAGATTGGAGAGGGATGTAGGTGCTTACCTGGTGTGGAATGAAACAGCGGGCACCCAAATAGTGCTGGAGAAGTAGGATGGCAGCCTGGAGTGCTAAGAATGTGGTGAGGCCAATGCACCATTCAAGGTTGGTCTCCACACCCATGAAGTTTTTAGGGCAACCAAAGGTGTAGAGGGGTATGGCAAGGCGTGTGAATGTGACACCCATAATATAATGTGGGTGCAGTGGCTTGCGTGCATCCCGCACCACACTTGCCACTATTTGTGGTATCCAAAATGAATAAAAAAACAGTAAAATGTAACGCAACAGATTGTGCAGCTCATACATGATCAGTATGCCCCCAAGGAGAAACCCATCTGCATTTCACACCACTTATGCATTGGCTTTTGGCATTTTGAATACAATATACATATACTTATATTGGAGTCAGTTTAATAGTTACAATCTGTGACCACAAGGACCAATGTAAATTCATTGCTTGGAGTTCTGATCACATAAACTTGCAACAAAAGGATTGTTGTTTGACAGGCAATGGTTTGGTTCTCAGAACATGCATGCCATAAATTCAGACTCAAATAAGAGGATAATCTCCTAGCCAAAAATGGAGACTATTAAGCTTACAGAAACGGGTGTAAAGGACAGTGAGTTCACGGCGCATAGTCTCCCAGCCCTCCCCAGAGGCCACAGGTCTTTGCGCTTTCCAAATTGCAAGCAAGTATCTCATCTCAAAGATAGAGAAGATTACAAACTTGAAAAATGCCACTGTAGCAAAGGCATTGAACAGTGATTCTGCCATCATCCAAACCACAGAGTGAAGTCTATTGTGAGGCTCAATGCATTCTCATCAGTACTATACTAGACCACCATTGTTGTACCTGCAATGAGAACAGAATTCAAGATAGACAGACACCTCTCGTGATTGCAGACAGTGGGCATCAGTGTAGTGCAAAAAAATGGAAAGACCAATTATATGGGCTATTCACCACCACCTTCTTGAAGGGTGTATTGCCTGCCCTCTCCCAACGCTACAGAGACCTGGCCCTGACCTACAACCAGCGATTCTTATTTAAGCCATCTCTTCTATGGTCATGGCCACCAGGACCCTAACCTGTAGCTCGGCTTCTATGCCTCACTCCCTGAAGCCCAAGTACCGCCTACCAAAGGAAGAACTCATATCATGAACATAGATGTTCAGTGCACAATATAACACACAATGTTCATGAATATCAACAACATAAGCTACAAAAAGAGAACTCATGTTAAAACTAGAGCACTTTCATACAGCTCTAGGAACTGCATTTAGGAAAGGACAACATACAGATGGCAACAAATACAGGATGCAATTTGGTAGACATGACAGATATACTGAGAGCATACCAACAAGAATCCCTGCTGTGAGATGCAGAAGACACAAATATGCATCCATCATGGCTTGCTGCCCTATCATTAATAATGACACTTTGGCTGCTCCCTGAACATCCCAAAGAGAGCAGAGTTAGAAATATTACACTGGCCAGATTGATCAAACAAGATTTGACCACTATGCCCTGTAGAAAGAGTTCCTGAAATATTCCACAACACAGGCTTCTCACATTTTGGAACACAAACAGTGATTCCAAAGAACATTGAATAGAAATCAAGAAAACACACAATGAAGATATACAAATTAACAAAGTGATTTAGAGGTCTGCAACAGGTTGTAGGGGTTACTGATTGTGTACTGCTGTGCTCCATCTGCCGTATCAAGAAGAGAACCTGCAGAAATGAAATCTGAGCGATCCTCTGTCAAGGAGAATATACAGTGCTTACAATTCCATACTGCCATTTCAGCAATCTGGAGTTCATCTTTCAAAGACAGTAGATGATTGATGCCAACCAAAACCAGCTGGAAGAACAACCTCAGATCCCCAACCCTACCCCACCCCCTGGGTTTTCTGTGGCTACTTTGCAAGCTTCAAACATGGGCAGGCTCTCCCCACATCTATATATAGAATGCCTGGCTCAAAGCAGCTACTAAGACTCAACTGGAAGAAGTATCATGTCATAAAGTAAGGGGTGGTGATAAGGAGCGGAAGGTGGATACAAAAGTAACCATCAATGTGTAATTGACAGCTTTGTTATAATAAACTTCAACATTGACAGATGTGGCATTCACAACAAGCGATGAGAAGCACTCGCCTTGCTCATTGTCCATCATGGGGGCTTCCACACGCCCTTGTATCTCACAGATCTGTTGGTCATGCTTTGCTGCTGCCCTCACACCCCTGCTTAGGATTAGGTTTAGGGGTAGCTTGCTCAATTTGTGGGTTCTTTTGTACCCACCTTTTGCAGCCCCTTAAACCCTTCAACAAAGATTATTCCTTCTTTTAGGCATGACCAAGCTTGTAGAATGAAATTAGTGTTTGTAGTTGAGTAATCACAAACAGGGTCATGTGAAACAACCTAGCAACACACCTCCTGTTTGTGCTTGACAAGAAATTGTAGTTGAAATTGACCTCCCTACAGAACCTTTGACAATACTACCAACCAAAAGGAACAGTAGACAAACATAACAGACCTGGTTGGTAATTTGACATGTTGCACAGATCATTCATAAAAAGGGTCAAGAGGTTGGCAGGGACTTGGGAAACATCCTCATTGGATGGACGATGTGCAAAGGAAGACAGGGTAGTGGCAAAGAGCTCACATTTGTCATCTGACAACACTGTAGAGACTTGAGTCACCAATTGAATTCTGCAAACTTTCCCCAACTTGGCTATGCTTGCTGTGCATATTATACACAGCAGGTCATCCATCACCAACATTTGTAGACAAATCAGTCATATGACCAAGCAACTGACAAAATGCAAACTCAGTGACCACCTATGATCCAAAACAATAGCAAGGATTATGAACAACTTGGGACTCATTTTGCACTTTTGATATGGGAAGAGAAGGGGAGGGAAACAGACTGACTTGATTTCTTCAAGTGTCGAGTATAGTCCTCTGGGGAATCTTGCAGCATGCCTAGCTGTGTAGCAACCAAACACAAACAGAGACATAACAACATCAGAGCTCAGGCTTCATCTCTGACCCTTTCCCAATCCATACCTACCTACTTATCCTTCCCAATCTTTGTAACAGTGTCAATACATGCATGCTGTACATTGTATTTCTTTGATTCTATAGCACACCATAGAACTTTCTAGCCAGTGGGTTTAAGAGCTTGCTGGAATCCAAACACATGTGTTCCTTACTAAATGATAGGGACTCGACTGTATGAAGTCCTCCCTCCTGTTTATGTTGCTGTCTATTGCACTGCATCAAAAACAATAAGTTAGACATAGGCAGATTTGATCGCTTACACTGGAGATTACCCCCAAGCTAACCCATAAGTAACCCTACAAGTGGACCCACCTCAGAGAAGGAAACCTGACCTGGTCAAGACCATGCGGAGTTGACGAAATGGCCAGACATATACACCTTCCATTTTCATCTGCAAATCTTCATCGGTAATGTACACTCCATCCCGCAGGACAACTTCCCCCTGCTTGGACAAGACCCCTCTGCATCCTTTAACCCTAGTACTCATCCATCAACACTAACACCTCACATTTCACTGAAATAATGCCCTTGCCAAATGAAATGATGGAAACCAATTCACAACTCAATACCTGCACATAGTGTATCCCATGCAAATCAGTTGCTGAGCTTATGAGCTCAAAAACTATGTTTCCAGTTGTCTTCTTAAAAGCCAGAAATTTGCCAGGATGATTGCTGTTCCACAGTCCCCAGGTTCCTGAGAAAAGAGAGAGAATCAAATGTAGTGAGAAGAATTTCCAGAGTGCTTGAATAAAGGCTCTTTATGGCTCTAAGAAAATCCAAATGCCAGATCAGTTCTACAACACTCCTCCCAGCTTCCAGACTTGCTTTTAAGGGTTTTGAAATGCTAACAAATGTTCCCCAATATGGCACCCTGGAGTATCTCACTTTGCAATGTGAGTGAAAGGAGTAAAACATTTGACACAACAAACACTCACAGGTCAGAGAATTATATGAAACCCATTTCAGTTGAGAGAAAATATAACAATAAGCTTCTTCCCAGAACAGTTCCTCAAGTTCACATTATTTAACTTCCAGCAAATGTCATTTCCCTCAGCAACAGACACAAGGGGGTTTCAACAGAACTTGATTTGCTTTGAAGTCACCAGCAACACATGGGAAAGAATTGGAGAGCACTCACCCTTGTATGTGCCCGTGATGTTTAACATGCTGTAAGGCCCCACTGGCCCTCCATGTACGTTAGTGAAGAGCTCCTGTAAGAACAAAAAACCATCATTGCACTCGACTTCAGCCTTAGGTTACCTAATGCAGAAAACTATGAAACAACAGGAGGTGTAAAACCAATCTCAGTATCCTAAAAACAGAGGGAACAAACAAACAAACAAACAAATAAAGCAAAGCAAACAGGAGAAGGATACCATGTTCACGTACAGGCAATACCTCGTCGAGCCATAAGGAATTGTCGAAATGAAGCGCCCGATCCTTAAGCGGTCTGTAGCCTGCAGCTGCTCCCAACAAAACGCACTCCAAAGCTAACCACAAAAAGAGCGACATCGTACACGCTCTCCTCAACCCATTATTCCCAACCCCCTTCCTTTCACGTGCTTTTCTACTGCTCCTCCTCCTCCGTCCTTGTGCCGCAAATCCGTCTTCTTCTTCTGCTCCTCCCCAGATCTTTTCAGAAGCCCACTCCGTCGTCGTCGCCGCAGTAGCATCAATATCAACAGCTAAGAAGAAGCCATCATCATCGACGGAGGAGGCCATATTGTGCTCTAAATCTGTAACTCCCCACTCTCCACCAACTTCCTTCCTTCATTGACCAGGGCAACATGCACACAGGTGACTGCGATCTCCTCTCGCCCCCGCTCGTCGCCCCCACAAATCCTACCAAAACCCATGAGCATTCAATTGAGATGAAAACAAGTAACGAATTAATTGCGCGCACATGGAACTCTTGGGACAAATGCTGGCTAGAGGAGAAGGGGACACGAGCGAGCGCTTGCTCGCGAAGGCGACGAAGTGACAAGCGACAGAACGACGGACACAAGGGATGGTTCGAGGGTCTCGGTTGGTTGGCTCTCCGCAAGATCTCCGTTCACCGCCTAAGGCCGGTACCGGTATAGTGTGGTCTGTGCCGTGAGCCCCAGGTGTGAACTCCTTGCCCAACTAATTTACTCCTTCTAAACTGCGTTTTTGCTGGTGTGAAATTTCGCCAAAATGCGAAATTAAAATTAAAAAGACAATATTCTATCAATATTACCGTTTTTTTGAATAGCAGAATCTCCCAAAAAATTCCACCACATTTGGACTCTAATTTTAGTTTATAGTATTTTTTTCACCTAGTATTTTTTTCCTATTGTATTCAAGTTCTAAAAACCTATCACCATTTAGTGTTAAATACTTCTTGGGATGTTAGCCAATGATCTAACATTAAAAACTTGAAAAAAATATTAATGCTTTCAAAACTAGTTTTTGTAATTTAGTTGAATTTTCAACCCTCCAAAAAATCCCACTCATCAAAGGATTTCCAGAAATACCAAAAGTGCACCCCAATTTCCCTAGAAGTTTTGATTTTGTTGATTTTTTTTGGCAACAATATTCAATTTTCAATATCTCTTGCTCTATAGGTCTAAAGTCTAAACCATTCCAAACCACCTTGGTGCACCCTTACTCATTGAGTGCTTTCCAAGGATATCAATCTGACACACATAACAAAACTAACTAATTAATTAACTTCCTTAATAGGTACTAGTGTAGCTTATGTTACTGGTTCAAGTGTGAATTGGTTACCCAAGTAATTTTTCTTTTCAACATCATTTTTTATATTTTAATTGAATTTTCAATGACAAAAGAAATCAAAATTCAATAGCAACAACACCTCAAAGTTTAAAAATTCCAAACCACCTTCATTAAATCCTAATTATTGAGAGCTTCGCAACAATACTCGAGCATGCCCAAATTCTCTTATAATCTTTTGTTTTGATCCAAATGAATTCTCCATGAAAAAATATTCAATATTGAATAATTTCTCCACTGTGCTTCAAAACATTATGAAATCAACACAGTGCATCAGTACTCATCCAGGGATTTCCAACGGTACCAAAAGCACAATGCGAGTGGGTGTGGTATGGGGTACTAAAAGCACAACAAGAGTGGGTGTGGTATGGGAGATCTTAACGTTGCAAACAAAATAAACAAACAAACTACCTTCCTCTGTATATAGATGGAAACTAACTAGACCAGAGAATTGGACACCTCTAAAGTGCAAACCCTGTTTTTCTTTGCTTTTTAGAAAATTGATGAGACAAGTGCACTACTTGGATTTGCCATTTTATGTAGAAGCTCCCACACCAAAGAAAAAACTCTAACTCTAATGGCACCTGTTTTGGAGGGAAAATCAATTGGTTAGAACAAAAAAAAACAGTGCTAAAAGGAGAGCTCCTGATTTGGAGAACCAAGAATCAGGCTAGGGACCAAGGTACAGTCCAACTCAAGGATTCAATTTGCTTCAAATCATTCCAAATTGGTTCCTAGGAAATTGGACCCTGGACCCTTGTCTAAAATGGGCCTAAGAATCATATGTAACTATTGAAAATAATATAATAATATTACTAGTGTCGCCTGTGCCGTTGGCCCAAGTTCACCACATCCTCAACTGATTTTTCCTTCCAAAACCTGGTTTTTTGGAATTTATTTGAATTTTCAGTGGCAGAAATCAATTAAAAATCAATATCTCCAGACTTCCACATTTTGAATCCAAATCTTACCAACTAAATTCCATTAAATCCTGCTCATCAAGATCTTTCCAACAACACCAAAGGCACATTCCAATTCCTCTGAAATTTTGAGGTACGATTTAATTTAATTTTCAGTGAAGAAATCATTCAATATTCAAGAACGTGCATGGAACCAAGCCCATCCACCCGTCCTCACTGAGAGCTTTTCAAAGACACCAAGAACATGATCTGAAGCATCCTTGTTCGGTGGATCTTACACATTCAAAACAAAACAAACTACCTTCCTTGATAGATAGATATTCAGTGTCCTGTCTTTTGATTTTGTGATGGAGCTGAAGTGGTGGTCATCTGTAAGATGATTTAGCCAAATTTGGCTATCAAATATATCAAAGTAAAAAAGTAGAAATATCCATCTATATTGTTGGCTAGCTATTGGAACCACTGGTTTTTTTTTCAATTTTCCAACGTTGCATCAGTAGAGAGCATCCCATTAGGAGAAAATGGTGACCTGTTCCTAGAACCTGTTTGAACAGCCCCGAACTGTTTTTAAAAATGCTACCAAACCAAAATCTGAATCTAAATGTGATGAATTTTCCTTCAAATTTTGGTTGGAGATTAGAATCTGACCAAAAATTTTACTTTTTTCTAAATTTGGCTATGAGAAAACCTAACCTATGAGAACACTAACTTTTTGCCATTTTTACAAATCACCATGAAATTTGCCCCCCCAACAAAACTAAGTATGGTGGCAATGTAATTAATCAAACAGAACATGGAAACATATCGAGCTGTGATCCTTTTATCCAATTGATCTGACTTTTCTGTGACTGGTAGTGGCACTTAATTATATATGGCTTTTGCATTTGCTAAGTTACCATTTTGATTTCTCTGTTCTTCAATTTGAATGTTCTCTCCCCACCCCATGATGTTATTTCTGTGGCATCTGTTGTTGATACCATAGTACCTGAACAAATTCGGCAATAAATTGCCAAATAATTAATTAAATCTCAAATCTTAACTTTGGTAGTTGGTTTTTTAGAATGTTTATACAAAATAATAAACAACATTTTATTGCTTTTGTGGGACAGTTTAAGTGTGTCTAGACATAAATTCAAAATTTTGTAGGTCTGAAGACCAAACCCGAAGGTAAAAACACTTCAGAGTTTAATTTTATCATAATTATTAATATTTCGGCACAAGTAATAAATAAAAATTTAAAAGTTGAGAAAAATTAGAAATAATTTAATTTATGCCAAAACCATTTGTGTACTAGTTCTTTCACTCTGTAGTGCCAGGTTGGGGGAGATACGGAGCTTTTATAATTATTATTAATATTTTGGCACAAGTAATAAAGAAAATTAAAAAATTAAAAAAAGAAATAATTTAATTTATGCTCAAACCATTCATGTACTATGGTAGTAGTTCTTTCACTCTGTAGTGCCAGGTTGGGGGAGATACGGAGCTTTTATAATTATTATTAATATTTTGGCACAAGTAATAAAGAAAATTCAAAAATTCAAAAAAGAAATAATTTAATTTATGCTCAAACCATTCATGTACTATGGTAGTAGTTCTTTCACTCTGTAGTGCCGGGTTGGGGGAGATATGGAGCTTTTGCCCTTCTATCTCGAAATGGGTTGTTAGTGTTTGGCAAAATCTGGCATATGATTGCTTGGTATTTATCTAGAAAGGATATATTTTCTTTCCATAGATTGTAGTACATTGGCAGCTTCAACATTAATTGTATTCTTTGTAGAAATGTTGAAATTTTTAAAATAAAAATAAAAATCAAAATCAAAGAATGAAATCTTTTGGAAATTTCAAGGAAAAAATAATTCAAAGGACGATATCTTTTGGAATTTTCAATAATTATTTATTTTCAACATGGAATGTTTAAAATTAATTAATTATTGGATGGACATGTCTTTGAAGGTGCCCTAGTAGGTACTAGAGTAATGAAAACTATTTTTGACTTCTTTCTTTGGATTCTTTTTATTTTCCTGGGTTTGGATGGGGGTGAAGAGGGATGAACATCAGCTTCCAGGAACTTTTGATTAATTGAGGTGAAAATTCTGGATGTATTTAACAGGTGATGTAACAATATCCAAACCATTGCACATGGTAGAACTGATGTGGATATGCCTGCCACCTCACTAGACCCAAACTGAATTGGTTCCAAAAGACCTCTGTATAGCCTAGATGCAGTTCCTTCGTCAGATAATATATCAGAAGGTGACAAAGAAGAGTACCATGTAGCATGTGGTGGGTGGGAAATCCACATGCTTGAAACTTTGTCACGTATGCTCATGAGATTATGTTTTTTCCATTCCAAGAAGAACTCTCTAGGTACTTATTGTTGTGCACAATTCCTTGTTTCTTCCTCCCTCCAAGGCCCTTGCCATATTGCCCATAGAGCGGTGACTGTCATTATTGGCATGTGCATGAAGGATTGCAGAAGATCCAACACAAGGAACTTAGTGCAAAGGAACTTAGCTCACATGACTCAATGTCTTGCATTTCTTGGGAGTTCTGTCTTTTTGTGAATATTGGACACCCGTTGTTCCATGTTGAAGAAGGATTCTTAAAGGATTTGAGGAGTTTGCGATTTTGATGTAAAATGCATGAAGATACAACTTATTATTAGGAGAGTAAGACCTCCTACTAAGTTCCAAATTGTGTTGGAACCATGATAATTTGAAGATGAATCTCTATCATTGAGATAAATTCAAATTGCACCAAATCCTTTTCTCATTCTCATGTGAGTGGAGGGCTTGAAGGTCTAACATTGTATTATGATTCCCAAAGTTTGAATTGCTTGAACTTAGTTGCAAAGTATTAGAGAACACACCAAAGTTCATTTTGTTCATATCAAGGAAATTGCCCCAATATCATTTGGTGATGACAACATATCATTCAATTTGATTGGCCAACATCAACCACAAAATATTATAAGTTAATCCTACCATCTCATGGTTGGCTTGTAAGGATCTTAACAAGATTTAATCGTGGTGATGTAATCACTCCAATTGAACATTAATAAACAACATCAATGGGAGTCAATAACTTTGGCTTTAGCATGGGTGGGGGGTGGGGGGAAGATTAGGAACACAACAAAGGAGAGTATTGGAATTAAGCCATGGATGTTTTAATAATAAGATGTAAACAAATCAAAATCAACATTGAAATAATATATTGAATTTCACATGTATGATTATAATTTCCATAGATCAATGTTTATATATGGAGAAGAGAGTATTGTTGATAGATGGAATATTGTTGTTTGAACTATGGTGTTTAAGTAAATTGTGAATGAAAACTAATGAGATAAGATAGAAATTATTAAGAATATGCAAGATAGTCAATTCCAAATACATTATGGAGCCATGAAAGTGAATGACTATCAACATACTAAGTATTGACAAAATTTAAAAGCAAGAAAAATAATCTACAATAAGAGAATATGCAACAAATGGGTTGGATCACACAATATATCAAAATTAGGGCTCACTTCTATATGTTAAATTATTAACATGAATATATCCTTGTTTCTAGTATTTTCAAAAAACTTGATTTAAGTATTGCATAAAATTGTTTGCTATAAATATGAATTACATCAAAAGACTAATCTTCTATTTGGAGGAGAAGTTATATAATCCCCCAAGTTGGCTAATTCTAATTACAAGTTTTTAAAAAGTTATTATAGAAAGGATTTTACATGATTATTTGTGTGGTTGTTCATTAACAATTCAAGTTAACTAGAATGTGAAGGATCATTTGAAAACCTAATTAACTCACACCTTTTCCAATAACTACCTCCCTCCTTTCCTAATAACTATGTTATTCCTTTACCACCAACATGGATATAAAACATATGCCTCACAAAATATCCAAATGTATATTATTTATTAATAACTTTTTTTGTCTAACGATAGTGATGATGATGATGAATGATTGAAAATTGTATGGGAACATAAGAAAAAGAAAAAATAGTTAATCATCACTAGTAATGCAAAGCAACATGAAGTGAATGAATAGTTTGGTTAATTAAGGTGTGAAATTCATTTTTCACAAATGCAGTGATTACTAGGCAACAATACTTGCACCCATTTCTCATTATAAATTTTAGAATTGATGTCCACAAGAAGATTTATGAATTATTTTTTCACATGTTTTAAATAACAATGCCACATCAATTATAAGTTGTGCATGGGATTGATGATAGAAAAGGGACACACTAGATAGCAATGGATGAAATACATTTAATTACTAAGTACTTATCTATTAGTTATTAGATAATTATAAAAGTATCTAGCTAGGTAGCTAGTACCTACCTCTAAATACCTACTAGTTATTACCAAATAGATACCTACTTAATAGGTATTCTTTAACAACTACTACTATTAAGTCTCTAGGTTATCTATGTTAGGTATTAGATAAGTATTAGGTGGTGTAGACCTAAATGCCACCTTAACTAGTTTTAAACACAACCTAGGTGACACATATGTTTAGTTAGTTAATAAGCTAAAAGGTATTAAGCCTTTAGGCTACCTACATTACAATTTAGCTAGGTACTAGGTGGTTTAGGCCTAAGTGCCACCTTAACTAACTTTAGCCCAACCTAGGTGCCACATATACATGTTACATTAGTTAGTATGTTAGGTTAATTAATAAGGAGTAAGTTAGGTTAATTTGTAGTAGGCTAGGCTACATAGGTAGTCAAGTACTGATTATGTAAATAAGTAGCTAGGTAGTTGTTAATAAGTAGTTGTGATTAAATTGCAACTAGGTTATAACAAAAAAATTTATTCCATATTGTTTGTTTTCCATGACAAGTTTCTAAATTATATAAAAAGGTTGAAATTTTAAAATGTTGGAGAAAGAATAAATAAATAAATAAATTGGAATAACCATTTGGGATGAGCTAATAATAAAAGCTTGACTTGAAAGGCTAAACTTAAAATGAAATAAGATTTTACTAATTAGGTGGCACTTTGCCTAAATCTAGGCCTAGCCTAATTCTAAACCTAGCTTAGGTTTGGGCATAAATAAATCCAAGCTCAACCTAAGTTTGGGTTTAGCCTAGTTATAAGCCTAGCCTAGGTGATATGTAACCTTTCATGGGCCATTTGTCAACAAACTACTAGTTAGCTTCTTTTCCTAGCCTAGTTGTAATATAGTTGAAATTACAACTAACATAGTCAAAATTACAACTCAATGGCCTAATTAGAATATAGTTGAAATTTCAATTCAAATTTTGATGATTTCATGATTTGTTGATAAATGAAATTCATCCAATGGGAGGTTATATTTGAAAATAACTCTTGACTATAATGGTCAATGTTATTTTCAACTAAAATGGTCAAATGCTAACTTCCAACACAAATATAGGAAACATTTAATTTAAATCTTCTTATTATCATTCAATGTTTATGGTCTTCAAACCATCTCCACAAGTTGGTAAACATTTTTAATATTGTAACATTAAACAAATGGCTTTAAAGCCACATTTCAAGTTTTGAAAATTGATTTTGGTTTAATAATGTAATTACATTTGATGGAAATTATGCCTCATTTGTTCTTTTTGGTGCATTCACAATCTTAGGAATTAGGGGTGCCAAAATAAAAATCCTATTCCAAGGACTATATATGACATGTGCCATACATGTGCTAATCAATTAACCCAAATTTTGCATTTTTCACACCAAGTTTAGAATTGTGTTCTAAATTTAAATATCTTTTGACTATGCATTGATCATACATCATGTATATTATACATTCATGTTTTCTATCATATAGATGAATAACTTTTGTTGAAGATATATTTTCAAATTTTGTGATTTTTAGAATCAAATGCAAGTTTGAACCAAAGGTGTTCAATATATGTTGTAAAATTGAATTTCGCCAATTTCAATTCCTTTTTTCTCTTTTAATCATCAAATTAATATTCTTTTCAAATTTGAAAAAAAAATGGTGCATATTTGGGAAAAAAAATCCATTTCAAATTTTTGAATGTTTTATGACTTTTGAAACATCATCAATTTGCATCAAAATTTGAGCATTGAAACTAAGCAAGTAATGTAACCTATTTCAAAATTCAATCAATAATCCAAATTATTGTGCTCCCCTTGTGATTTCTCAAAATTACAAAATTACAATTTAAAATAGTCTCCACCCCCTTAGGTGGTTCCTAATACTATAAATGTTTCCTTTTGTGTGATTAAATAGTTTTGGAATATCTTTGTGATTATGAAAACATTTAAATGATTCAATGTAAGTGTATGTGTATTGACTATGAATCACTAATGGGTGAGTACTAGGTTTGCTACATAATCCATGGTTTCAAATATGTGAGTTTTACTACTTTTATGATACCCAATGTTTTCAAGACCTTAATCCTTGTTAGCTTGTAAATAATTAATGGTCATTTTTAAAGGTATAAACTTGGATACCTCTTAAACATGTTTCTATTGATTTTTGTTGTGGTGAATTTTCACACCATGTTAACAAAAATCAAAAACCAAGGAAGCATAGTACAAAGGATTATTTTTTTTGGGAAAAAAATTACATCAATGTCACTATATTTTGATGAAAAAAATATGAATGGTCCATATTTAGTTGTGTTTTAGAAGTTGCCAAATTATAATATAATTTATAATTTTTTTACTTTTATCCTTGGATTGTAGCCAAACTTGACTATTTCCTCTTGGGGATGATTATGGCCTTTATGGCTATATCACAAAATAGAAAGAAAAAAAACCAAGATTTTTACTTGTTAAATTCTCAAGAAAACAATGATAGCCATTGGAACAATTATTGATATAGGGTTACATAATCTTTGTTTATATGGTGGTATTAGATACTTGTTCAACATTGCCATGAACCCATTTGATTATAGCCTATTTACACCATTAGTTGGATGTGAGTGTATATTAATTCCCAAGCCTCACCATTCCAAGTACCCAAAAAAAAAAATTCATTGCCATGGATGATCCTTAATATGGTGAAACCCCAAGTTGTAACTACATTTTTTACTACATTTGGGATAGTCACATACTACTAAATGCCCCATTGATGGGAGGTTTGGATTTAACCACATGGTAATTTAAAAACCCAACGGTCATAAAACACATGACCTAGTTTCCATTTGTTTAAGAAAGATATATTATAATTACAATAATTAAATGTTATACTTAATTAATTAACTATTATAATTCAATAACTAAATATAATATTACAGTAATTATATATTATTATATTAATTATAATTATAATTAATTCATTATAACCTATTTTAGGCTAGGCTAAAATAAGCTATCTAGCATAAGCTAAGTAGATAGGTAGTATTTTATTTAATTTGTTAAGGACAAAAAATTTTAATTGATTAATCCCAAATGGCATATGACTATGTTTATAGTGCATACCATGAATCTAATCCATTCTTTCACATAGTTATATACTTTATGTTTTAAATAAATTTAAATTAATTAATTAAAAATATCCTAAATTTTGTGACTAAAATAATGATTTCTAGTCTCACAACATGATGATGTTGCATTCCACGTGCAATTAAACAACGCCAAAACATGTATTTTACGACTTGTCCTATTCAATTAAAATGGGAGAAATGATTTAAAAATGACATAAATGACTTTAAAAACAACTAAAAAAATGACTACAATCGAATAAGACTAATCATGAAAAACATGTTTTGGCATTATATATGTGGTAATAAAATACTTGACTATTAGTCAAGGGTGAAAACACGTGTTGGGGTGGAATACATAATCTAGTCACAACTTGTTGGATTATCATTCATGGCCCATGGAAAAAATATAAATGAATAATATGTTTTAAAAAATCAAAAAATAATATTACATGTGATATGATCACATTGTATGAATTTCATGAATGGATTTTGAATTATTATAACATATTGAACTTTTGAAATGTTAAAAACCTTACATCATAGTCCATATCATATGATTACGGACTCATTATATTTATTAAAATGCTTAGTTGAGTGATTTTTTTTTATATAGAAAGTAGCGTGATGCCGTTGATACAAAGGAAGACAATTTTGAAAGATTTTGAAAATTATAAATTAAGGTATACAATGAAATATGGATTTTTAAATTTTTTTTATTAATTTGAATTAATAATTTAACTTCCCCTTTTTAAATGAAATTGTTTTATAATTTTTTTTATAATTGATAAATTTTAAATTAAAAAAAATAGCCTTGCCATATGACTTGTGCAGTATAATATATTCCACTATAGTATAAAATGGACTTGTATTTTAACATTAGTATGGACTCCACATATGCTGAAAGGTATTCCACTTTAGTGTGTTTTCACCTTCAACATGATGAGTCATACATTATTTTGAATAAAATAAGGCATTTATTTGTTGGTCAATATGTTAAAAATGATGTCCAATCCCTCAATGTAGTTTTTTACATCGAGATGCAATTCAAAAAACTTTACTTTCACTATAACAATTTTTTTCCTTTGAACTAGACATAAAATTGACCATTGTTTTTTCAATTACATTTATAAGTACTTAGTCATAACAATCACTAAATAATGGCAAAAGGCATCAACATGCCACATGGCATCATGGTTTTGTAACTATAATCAATATGACAACTTGTTGGCTTTTTTGGTAAATTATCATATTATTTTTCAATTTTTATTCATTAATTAATTAGTTAGTTGCAAGAACCATTCACTTTTGCGACTAATAATGACCCAATTTCCCATGATGATGACATGGCGTGCAATATGCCAACAAGACAGTGTGGTCTTATTTGTCAACATCATGATTCAAGTCATTGATTTTATGAATTAATCTCATTTATTACATGTTGAAAATATTGTTGTCCTTTACGATTAATAATGATTTAGTCTTCCATATGATGATATGACATGCCATTTGGCTACAAGATGTCATAAATTTTCATGGCAATCCATGATTTTTTGTGACACCATAAATTTTTGTGTGTCTTAAATTTATGGCACCAATATTTGTTATGGCATGCCATATTTTTTGTGTGAGGTTTCTAAAGTCTTGAATTCACATGCATGTGTATGTGTACTAAACAATTTATTGTTAACTTGTAATTGTGGCTACAATATTAATAATCATTTTGAATAAGATGACACATAATTCTTTAATTTTTTAACTACTTAACACACTATCTTAGGTGAACATACCTATTAAGTTAACCTATGTATGTAGGCTATTTAATAAAAACCTACTTCATAATATAAGCTACCTTGTAAGTTATTTAATTAGACACAAGAAATTTGTTACATCTAGTATGTTTAAATATACCTAGAATAGGTTACCCTACTAATAGGTTAACCTAGGTAGGCATGCCTAAGTTCCTAGCTTTAGGTTCTTTGCCAAGTCAACCTAGGTAGCCTCATTACAAATATTTTATCAAGTTTGTAACTACTTCAAGTTTGTGTGACTACATGCAATTATGATGCGACTAAATGTGACTAGATGTGACATAATTATCCTAGGTTAATTGATTTTTTAGCCTGAGAATGCTTAGGTTAACCTAAGCTAGGTTAATAAATAATATAGGTTGACAAATTAGTTCATTTTAAGTCAATTTAAGGAGGTCTAGGTCTAGGCTAAGTTGGTAGGTACATTAGAAGAAATTTGAAAATTAACGACTATATTTGCAATTAAATTTTAATCACATTGGACACCTACGACTACAAATCACCCAGTTGCTAAAGACAAGTGGCATCAGACATGAAGTTGCAAATGACACAATGTGGACATGCAGCCGCATTAGCAGTCACAAATGCTTATGACTACAACATCTTTATCATCCATTACATTGGATGGCCATCCGAATGATGTGGACCTATATGGAATCTACATGGCACCATTGTTTGCGATTACATTTACGACTACCCTTTCAAGAGTTGCATAGTGCCAAATGTCTAGTATTGGGCATACTCGATTCAACCATGTGGTGATCATGGGAACATTTGCGATTGTTGGATGGAAATTATTGAATAGCTGATGTGCATGTATTATTATACACGTGGTAATTTCCCATACGTTTTGTGGATTAATGTAATTTTAATAATATTTAAACATGAATACCATGTGGTAGCATGTGATTTGTTGGAATCACATTATCAATATATCTAATAATTGCCATGTGGCATCTAATGGGGACACCTAGTAGAATACCATTTCATAGAACATCATAAATTGTCGTAGATATATTCCAAATGGCCAAAAAGGTATTTCCATGTGGCAATTTACCATTAGCTCTCAGAAAATTATATTGGTAATTAAAATAATGCCACTTGGCATGCTTGAAATGCATCTTATGATTTTTGATGTAGTCACATGTGTGACTATTGTAGTTGCATATGCAGTTGTAGGTGTTATTAAAGTTTTGACTACATTAGTTATAGGGTAGTCGCATGTGAAGTTGCTAGTGAGACTATAATGGTTGCAAGATAGTTGTTAGGGCCACTACATATTTAACTCCATTTGTTGCAAATGTTACTTGTAGAGTGAAAATGTGTATCCATAGCACTAACACATTTTAAAAGAAGATCTAGAATGCTAATTATTAAAACAAAGCAAACATTTGCACATAACTCAAGCATTATAAAATAACCAAAACCCAAAAAAATATATACACAAAATTGAAAGCTTAGCTATAGCAAAATGAGCGTCTCCATAAATCTAAAAATGAACTAGCAAGGAAGAATTGTGAACACAATTCAATATTTCTCTTTACAAGCATTGTACACTTGATAAACCCCAACATGTTCATGGATACTCTGAGCAACCATTGCAGCTATAAAAGGACAAGTACCTAATTAGTTTTCTGCATCAATGCACTTTCCCATATTGTGAATTGACCTTGTGCTTGCTTTAAACATAATTGTGCATGTTCATCCTTGTAATTTGGGAATGGCAAGGGTGCATCTGGAAGCATCACTGCATGCACTTCAACCTTGTATACATCATCTGTAAGATATGCCCCATGAAACAAATCTTTCCCTGGAAGTCCACAAACTACTGCTCTTGCTGCACAAAAGTGTTTATGCATCAAGAACACCTCGTCACCTATGGCAAACTGCACAACAAGTTGCACCTATGTGAATAACAATACTATATGAGGTAGGTTTTTTTATACATATTGACTACAAATATACTTAATCAAATACCATAACTTTATTCAAGTTGGACTCACCTGGCGCATGGTTGAATCTTCCCTACTTATTTCCTGTGGTCCAATTACACCTCCTTGAGACCTTAGCATGGGGGGTGCTTGTCTAACTGGATTTTTCAACTTTTTGCTCTACCACCCGCACAGAAAAAAAAACAAATGTACATTATTTCCCATTGACAATGTTTTGAAGAATGGTTTTTTTAAGACGACCCCGCCACTAGGTATAGTAAAAACATGAACAAATTTTGTTTCTGACTACCTTATGAACAAGTCAGATTTGATAATTAGTCTAAGTTGAAGCAAAGCATGTAGGTTCAATTCATGAACATTTTAAGTTTCAAGTTTTCCATAAAAACCTGATTCAAGGCATTTGAAATTGATTATCGTTTAGGGGTCCCTTATGTGTCAACGTTTACGACAATTCCCCCTTCATTCACCTGAGTGAATCAACATGACAACAACTTCCATTACAACATTATGAAACCAAAATATTTACACATTACCAGTCTTCAATCATCCATTCAGCAAACATGATTCCAATTGTATGTGACATGAATGGACCATCAAAATGGCAATACATAGTGTTTAGTGTTAAGCTACTTTAACCTACACATTAGTGTTAGTTGTTTGTCAAGTTGGGCTCTGAGTGGCCCAAGTGGTTACTCTGACTAGGCTTGGTTGGTCATTCACCGTTTGAATCCCCTAAGGTACATTATAACTAAATTTTATCTAAATGCCTCATGTAGACAACATTATGATGTTATGTTACAGTTTAAGTAATTATACAATGTTCAACATGCAAAAGTCTTAAAGCTAATGTAATGGAATCAACACATAGAACTGAACATGTCAAACAAAATACCAAATTACACATGCATGCATCATAGTAACCTAGATACCTGACTTAGTAATGCTTCAGCCACATCAATCACCTACATAGATGAATAAGGAAAAAAGTCATATCACCAATTGAAACAACTAGAAAAATTGTGATATATTACACTTAATATAATACCTATCACATCTAGCCACAATTAGGTTTTGGCATTCACATGTTTGATTATTTATCCCATGGATTGTGCATCACCTATATTATTCAGCCAATCTAGCATTCAATGCAACATTATTGGGTTCATGTTCATATTAACAAACAAAATTTGCTCCCACTTCCAAACTCTAACATGGGAGATGAACAATTAGCCAATGCAAGGCAACCATTAATCATGATTACATCATGAACAATTGCTAGCAATTGGGCTAACAAACATATATTATCTAACCTCAAATATATTGCTACAGATAAGATGAATCCAAGGAACTTGCAAGTTACAAAATGCCTATTTTGTTTAAGAACTTCATAAGTACATACATACCTGACTACCCAGCAATGTATACATTACCATATCTTGTACCTACACATGCCAATAGTTTATACAATCCAAGATATATACTAAATAAACTAATTGGTTGATGAGCTATGAGTAAATGGCATTAAAAAAAACCATACAAATTAATGCACATTCTACCATTCAAGTTTGTTAGGGTTACAAAGGCTAGACATCTATGGAATTGAATAGAAAATGGTATGCATGGGATGATTTTTTTTTGGCCCTAATGCTTACTTGGGTTGATTTTGTCTCTTTCAACTCCATCACCTACATTGCAAAAATACCAAAAACATCCATATCAGTGCCCAACAAAAATGGAGACATACATATAAGTAGACTAAATCATTTAAGTCAAAGATTGTCTAGGCTAGAAATTTAGCACCAAGAAAGAGTTGTTACTCACTTTATCAGGCTTGCTTTTATAATCAGTTGCTTGAAGGAGGTTGGGCGGTTGATCGCCATTACCCAACTTCTTGCCATCAAGTGTCTCATCATTACTGTGCCTTCCTGAACTAGCTCTTGGTGTAGCATTAGCATCAAAATCCATCAAAATCCAAGGCCAAGATTTTACCTTTCCGAAATTGTAATTTTGAGGTCCCCACCATATGGGGGGGATTTGTCCCACCTGTTAAAGGTTGTCGTCTGACCTGTGGACTTCCCACATTCTTTCCAATCTGCGACATTTGCCGCATAAACTCAAGTATTATGGAATTGAGGGACTGGATTGACCTAGCATTTTCATTACATGTCTCTAGCACTTGTGCAACAGTTCCAGTAATTTCTAGAAGCTTGGATTCAATACTTGTGATTCGTGAAGACAATGTTGTTGTGTTGCCACCTTGCAATAAATGGAACAAATATGCAAAACCCACAAATCCATTAACTCCAAAATGTATTCACACATTTAGCAAATTAATAAAAATCCATCGCAGGCACCCAAATAGTTGTTCCAACACCCATCTATGTACCTGAATCAAAGTTTCTTCCAAAATCCTATAACATAGGGTAGTAAATGCATCTTCACATGAAAAAAAAAAATCTTCATTTAGCAAGTTTGCATGAACCTTAAAATACAAGGGGCAAAAAAAAAGCAAACCCAACTACATCCCAATGTAGATAAATCATGTTAAAAGATTAAGTCAAGAGTATAAGTAGAAATTAATTATTTTTGCCAATGTTTGTTCAGATTCCAGCCCTGCTGCTACAATTTCAGTAAGTAAAGGACTCCTAGCCTTTTTTTTTTCTACATGCCATAACCGACATCAACCATTTTTAAAAATCTTCATGGAAACCATAATTGTAAGCACACAAAATTAAAGTCTTACAAATGTAGCCTTCGCAACAACTTTGCCACCTCATCCATACTTGTTTTTTTTTGGTTACCTTGAGCATTGGACATGTGAGAGGCCTTGATGATTATCTTTTCATCTGTCCAATATCTTATAAGCCGCTCCCATTGAATTGACTCTATACCTATTGGGCAAGTCTGTTGGGCTTTATGGGTGAATAAATGTTTGAGGCGATGCTTCTTTCCCTTCAAAAATCAACGGACAAAATCTTCAAACCCCTTTTGACATAAGGGATTGTTAAGATATTCAAAGAGTTCATTCATTCAGACTTGAAGTGCTGCCATGTATTGCAGAGTCTTGGTCCTTGACGTGTACAATAAAAACATCAAGGGTATGGGGTGCCACGGACCTCATGAGGTCATCCCATGCATTTTTCCCTTCACATGCCCCATCATCAATTTTACCCCTAGGGGTCACTTCTACCACATGGGGTTTCAAACCTTTGAGCAATCGATCTTCCACCTTGGCTTCATACTGTTTATTTTTAGCTCGTTTCACAGCCCTAGCTTCTGATTTTGGAAGTTGCTTGGAGGGTTCAAGTTCCACATTTGTTGCTACTGGAATTGTCTTGTTTATTGGTAAACAAGGCTCAGAACTAGATGGAGGTGGCATTAATGGCAAGTGTGCCCCTTTAAATCGTACAAAGGGAGGTGGTGGTTGTACACTTTGAAATTGCCCTGTTGAATTGGGACCACAATTTGATTGTGACATTAGAAATGTCATGCCTTGTGGTCTTGCATTATTCCATCGATATGACCTTGCCCCCCAATTTCGTTACAGAGGCATATTGCAACCTCCAAATGGTCCACTCCATTGGCTATAACCAAAGTTTGCAGCCCAACTTTGCCATGGAAGGATGTTATATCCCCAGATGGTCCACCCCATTGTTTGCACTAGGAATCTTGTGGTTCACTTGGTCCCCATGCCTGTGAACCACCTTGGAGCCTAGGTTGTCCTCCACCTTGGGGCCATTGAGGCCCATTGGGTGGGGAACATTGGGAATCAATCACCACCCTTGGAGCGGGAACTTTATCTCCATGTGGTATGGTGACATTAAACTATTTTGCAACTTTATAACAAGCAAAAGTAAGTACAAAAACACAAAGATGCATTTAGGTTTAAGGGCTTGTAGACCATTGAGCCACAACATAACTGAAAACAATAGGCTACCAAGCAAGAAAAAGTTTGTTATTACCTTTGATTTAGGCTTGGCTCCTATGTTGGGCATGGTTTTTTCAGAATTTTATTTGCTGAACTTCCTAAAAAAATTTCAACATCATCTTGGAGCCTCTTAGTGTTTTCATCACCATCTAAGGATGGCTGGTAGCTTGAGCCTTGTGTATCTCCTTGTGCTTTTGAAGTGCTACTTGTGTCTTTAAAACATTTTGATCCAAGCTCATCTTGTGCTTCAACATTCTTGGTTGGTTTGTTGGCTATATAAACATTACACTGACATAGGCCTTCTTGGCTATATTTGTCGACTCTACACCTCTTCTTCACAATAGTTGTGTTCTTCCGAAAAACAAACAAAAAAAGGAAGTTTGTGAGAGCTATATGTTATGAACAAACCACATGGCAAAAAATACATTAAAAATAATTTTGTTTTATATGGTAAACATGGATTCTTTAATGTTGCAGCATTAATTCATTTACAGAGACATTGGTAGTGATAGTAATAATAGGAAAATGATCGGATTTGGTAGGCCAAGACAATGCAAAAGAGAAGAGGGGGTTGGCTTACAACACTAGAAGAAAATTTCAAATATATGACTAAGTTTAAGACTAATATTCTAGTCATAAAGGACAAAAATGACTAATAACCCTAAAGACATAACGAATAAATCGCTGAAAACAATAGTCATTTAAAACATGATGTGGCATAATGTCCCATTTGTTGTGTGAACAACCTAATGTTTATTTTATTTAAACCATACTTTATTTAAACATTACACAAAACCTCAAATTTGATGATACATATTTTATTGATAAATTGTCCAAATGAAAGAAGAAAAAAATTATTCATAAATTTCTTTCAATAATGTAGAAAAAAATTATATATATGTAAAAATGTGAATTCATCTCAAAAGAAAAATATTTCAATGACCATTCTTTGGGGAAAAAAAATTTAAACACGTCATTTGTAAATGGAAAAACTTTTGTGAGTAGTATAAAAATATATCTTTCATATCCTAAACCTTCATTTAATTTATGAATTTATATTATAAATTTTTTTTCCAATATATCATAATTTTATTAATAATTTTAAGTTTAGACATATGAATCCATAAAATTTATCCACATAAAATATTTATAAATGGATCACAAATCAATTGTAAAATCTAAATTTATATATATAATACATGTTTTTATATTAGTCATATTAATTTATTTATATTTTAATTATAAATTAAATTAATATTGAATAATTTTGTGAAATTATACATTTTATTTAATTTTACACATATAATTTAATAATATTTATTTATATACTTATAGTAAATAAAGTTTTACTTAAATCGATGATAAATATTTAATGTAAAAATAAATCATATATTTACCACATCTTACATTTATATTTGATTTTAAAATTATAATCTATAATTTTTTATTTAGTATATAATTTTTTATCAGTAAAATTTATTTCAATGTGTAATAATTAATTTATTCATATAAAATATTTTTAAATGCATCATATATCAAGTATATTCAAGAAAAATATAATCAAAGTTTTTATATTACTAGTATAAGTTAAATTTAAATTCTTGTAAAATATTTCACATTATTGTAACAATGGATTTGCATTTCACATGCATATGTTTGTTATTCCTATTTTAAGTTTCAACAAACTTAACATTACCATTCATTAACACATCAAATTCATGGTTATTACATATAGCCAGAATCTACATTTCATAATACATTGTAAAAAACTCTAGAAACGATATTACAATTCATTTCATCATAATCTAATACTACAAAAAAATTCACATAAAAGATGAACATAAAATTCATTGTAAAAGTTTATTCTTCTCTATACTACTAAAAACATGAATCCAAATTACAACATTATCCCATGTTTTGTTGAAAAAAATCCAAAAAAACACTTAAAATTTGTGTTATATCAAAACAAAATTTGTGGTTTTCTACTACAAGTACCTATAGTTCTTCCTACTCTTTTGTAAATTATGTGTCTTTTCTTCTCTCTTTCATGTTCACCAGAACTCTAACCTTTTGAACTATCCCAAGTCACATCATCATGATCAAAACAGTAATAATTCGAAATTCAAATTAACAAAGTTCTTAAAAAGTCCCTATCCTAATTGCCTTGTTCATCCAAAATCACATACTCATCCTACCCCTTTAACATTATCCCCTCTTCTAAGGTCATGTGGTATTTCTGGTTATATCTCCTCCTTTTGAACTGCTCCACTTTTAAGGTCTTATGATTCTTTAGTCTATATTTCTTCCTCTTGAGCTGTCCCACTTAGCCTTGCTTCTATCTTTTTATCCTAGCTGATGCCTCTATACTTGTTGGATTGCATAGATGAAATTTGGAAAATTCTTTTGATAAGCTTCCAACTTGTACTGCATAATTCTTTCATTAATTCTATGTTGAGCCAAATTCTCCTCCAACTCCTTTGTAAAATATTCCTTTGCAACTTCGCACCATTCCTCAAATTCTGCCTCAGAATCCATCATCTTGTTCTTTGTCTTCATCAAGGTATAGTACTACAACATTTGTTCATAATCCTCTAGTCTTTTTTTGATACTAGTTGGATTTGAACTCTTCCTTTGTTCCTGTGCCTTCTCTAATTATGCTTGCAGGTGCTACAAAGTTCTTTGATACTCCTTGTCCTCCATTAACTACTCTTTTTTTGCCTTTGTTGTTTTCTTCTAAGCTCTTGAGATTGCAACAAATAAACATTCTTCAAATTTATCAATTCTAAATCAATCATAACATTCTCCTTCTCCTTTTTTTTAGTCAATTTTTTCACCTGACTATCCAAAGCTTTTTGTTGTTTCTTATGAAGAAGCAATGTTTCTGTCCACTTCTTTGTGGTTTCCTAGATTTCAACCTTTTGCTTCAAATTCTACACTTATTCATCCTACAACTTCAGCCGTGTTGTGCTACCCTTGACCTCTTCATTCTCATCCTATAATTTCTTAATGAACACTTTATTTTTCTGCTCAACCTCTACCTTGTTCTTCTTCTAGATTTCCACATTATGCTTATACCCTTTTAGAAATCTCTCTTCTTATCCAATTTCTCCAATAACATTGCCTTCTCCTTCTTCCCCATAGCCAATTTTTTTTTTTAAGTGTTCACCTCTGTAGTCAAATTCCCCATATTTAGACTCACAATTATCATGGTCTAAAATAATTTAACTGCATTATTTGCTTTCATTACTTCTACAGCTACCTCCTCCACAAACTTTGGTGTACTTGTTTTTGTTGTAGGATTTTTAGATCCTTCTATAGATGGTCCCAACTCCTATACCGTTCTTTTCCCCAATTCAAATTCAAATGGGAATCCCTTTGCAGATTTTGGCCTACTAGGTGGTACTTCAGTTCTGCTAGTTTAAATTCTTTAAAAACAAGTTTTGTTGCCACTCTCTTTGTTTGTAGTCCAGTAGCATGTAAACCTTCCTGTGTCTGTTGTTGTTGTTGTTGTTGCAAATGCTATTGTAAAGGTTGAAAATGTTTTGGACTTGTAGTGGTCTCCATCTAATCTTCACATACATCCTCTTCAAAGTGTAAATGCTCCTCACCCTTTAGAAACCTTATGTCATGTTCCTTTTTAACTCCATGGCTTCGGTCGTTCAACTGTTTCTCTTGCAATGATGTCATATGTGGTATCTCTTACCTCTACAACCTGGTTGTCTTTCTTGTGGAAATGTCATATGTGGTATTGCTATAGTCTGTCTAATTGCATGTACCATTATTGGCACTGCCTTTACCACTGTTGGCACTATAGATGGTTCCACTCTACCCTTCATCATTTTTTGTGCCCTCAAATTTATGCTCTCTGGTTCCTTTTTATTCCTAAACTTGAAACTTCTTTAACTCTATTTTTCCTTTTGAGAGAGTCTACTGTAATTTTCTTTCTATTCTCCAATGTTATCTACACCTCCTCCCTAGTTCTTTTAACCTTGGCCAGTGGTTTCTATGGATTGTCCTTTTGATGCACAAACAAATTCTAAAAGATTTTTGTTAATACCAAGGTAGATTGACAAATATCTTTCTTATCCCCCTTATTATCCTTAACATATTTATACCACCTATCCAATTCACTACACAAACTATTGAACATAATTTGTGCCCAATCCACTTGTTGCCCTTTCTTTGCTTTCACCAATGTAATAACATTTTGTTGTAAAAATATTATACCTTTTCCTTATAATAAATGACAAATATAATGGCAAGATATTTGACAAAGTATGGCAAACCCACACTCTTTGCATTCCATTGATATGCAAAAGAATTTGCAGGTGTAAGTCTACAACTTTGTAATGCCTAAATTGTTAATGACTTACTAACATGTCATTTCGGTTCTTTTACATACCCTTCTGCACACATTCCAAAAACATATATAATCAGTTGTTCATTGATTACATACACCTTATCCTTATGCCTAAAATATATATTTGCACCCTTGATCAAGAATGTGTTAAGAAATTCCAACATTACATCGGGCATTGGCGCTTCTCACCCCATTAAAAACAAAGGAACAAGCCTTATTTTAGAAGCCCAAATTTCTTCCTCAACAATATCCTTCCAATTCTCCATCTGCTCTACATGTTCTCATAGTTTTGTTTCGTTTGTGTCCACATGAATCACTCAAGGTCTAGAATTCTAATACCTTTCTCCAGAAGTGTAGTTCTATCCAAGATTGTGCGTTTTCTTTTCGCTATCACTTCCACTTCACATTGCTCCATCTCCATCACTCTTCATTGTGCTTCTGCCATTCTTTGCACCTTTGTGGCTTGTTGTACTTTCAACTACACTTTTGTGGATAGTTGTTCTTCCTTTACAACAACGTTCTCCTCCCTTGTGTCCTTCTGCATTATTTGTGCTTCCACAAAATGTTGTTCCTTAGCTTCATCTTCCTCTGATTCTTCAATGCACACTAATGTAGCTCTTGGTCCTATCTACTTCCTTGCATGCCAACGTTGTCTACTTTTGTGCAAAAATTCAACTATAGATGTTCTAATTATATCTGTCTTAAATTATTGTTTGCACAAACTGTATATTCTCATTATACACCTTCCCTTCTGCACATTCCGAAGATGATGAACGCGGTGGCAACTTTACAACCAACAATTGAATATTCAACACTCCTTTTTTTGTTTTTTTCAACTCCTTTTTAACTTCTGTTCTTCTCAACAATTTCGTTTCCTCTTCATGCCTTCATCTTTGTTCATTCCTTTGTGCTTCCTTTTTCCCTTGCTATTCGCTATAGTTTTTCAACTGCAATATTTGCACTCATATTGTTGTGAACTCTAAAACTTCAAAAATGTGCACAACTTCCAGTAACAAATGCAAATTGCTTTCGATAGTTACCCTTTTTTTCGTCGTTGAACATCCTACCTACCATATTCATTTTTTCATTTATCTACCATGTTTTAATTAATGCATGATCCTCAAAATTAATATGACCCATCACTACAAGTTTATGTGTTCCTTGTATAGCCATGTGGAAGCACTTAGCATCATCACTATGAATGAACGTTGCAGATTCCATCTTCTGATTACTCCACATCCATAGTTTCCCTACATTATATGTATTGACTCCACTTTGTTTGCCTTGTACACCTTTTGCTAACTATGCCCATTTATTTGTTGACTATGAGAACACATCTATTGATTGTACTAATTTCCCTACTAACTATGCCCACAATTTTGATGATCGTGCATATACTCCTAATGACCGAGCGAATATTATTGTTGATTCAATCGATACGCTTGACATTTCATCTTTAGATCTCTACATCCCAAATCTTGAACTTCTATAATTATTATTCATTTGTAAATCAAAAATAAAAATTGTGTTCATTATTGGATCTATGATTTGTTCTTTATCTTCAGCATTCTTCATTTGTGGTTTCTGTATTTCACATCCTCCATCATCCTCCTTTGTGTCAAAATTCGCCTCCTGAACTCCACCTACACTTTGTTCCCAATATGTTGGCATTTGTTGTTCTTTTTTCTAAATTTCAAATTCCATGTATTTATAAGGTTTGAACTTATTCACATTTAACCAACACAAGGTTAGTTTCAAACTTTTCAATGGTCACTAATAATGTAGTGTTATTTGGCAACACATATTGTACTTTATATGGTCCAAACCATTTCCTAATAAACTTCCCTAGGTGTGATTTATTGCCCTTTGGAAACCTTAGAACATAATCACCAAAACTAAATTGTTTTTTCAGATTTTTTTGTTGACTCCATAATGCTCCATTCCATTACTAAATTCTTATAGTTTTTTCAACTTGCATTTTAGCTTCCTACAATTTCTCATGCTTTGTAATTATGTTAGTTAAAACATTCACTGGAGTACTATCTCTCTCATTTCCACCAACAACTAGAATGATGTATTATGTGGGCATTAATGGATATAATCCATACACTAATTGATATGGTGTATACCATGTTGCTACTCTGTAAACAATTCAGTATGAAAATAACATTACAGACAAATGCTCATCCCAATCTAAGATAATAAGTTATAGAACTCACATGTTTCATTAGAAAATGATCTGTCAAATATTTGATGGCATCATTAATAAAACAAATTCCTTGATCTATAATTATAATCAAATTAAGGACATCCATCCCTGGTTAATATGCACTCATATAATTTTTTTGCTATGACTGTTGTTGTATTAGTTTTAAATGTTCTTACTTCTACCCACTTAGTAGCATAATCTATGGCAACAAGAATATATTTATTCCTTCTATATCTTCTTGCTTACTTAATTGGCCCCACAAAATCAAGTCCCCATTTCATAAATGATTCCTTTGGAAGATTTGTGACCAGTTTTGCAAGACTTTGAGTTGCCAATCCTCTTGTTCTTTGACACGCATCACAAGATTTACAATAATCATGCACATCCCTATACATAGTTGGCCACCAATATCCAGCATCCAATGTCTTCTTTTGCATTATTTTAGTTATAAAATGCCCTCCTATAGGTCCTTCATGTAGTTTTTTCATCACCATTTGTGCTTTTGTTGTTGTCAAACATTGTTGTAGTCTATTGTCTTGGTCCATTTTATATAATTCACCATTTTTCAATGTAAAGGGCTCTGCTCTTTTGACCAGTCTCTACTTTTGCTACATAGATAATGTGCCCTTAATCTGTCCTATTTTCAAAAATTCTTTTACATCATTTAGCCATTCAAGCCCTATATAAAACAAATTTGCATCTATGGTTTGATAAGGCACACCTATGGGTTTTATACTATCTAGTAATCTTGACAATGCATTTGTAACTACATGGATTCTACCTAACTTATATACTATTGTGAAATCATATTCAAGGAACAATAATAACCATCTAGCTATTCTCCCTAAAACTTGTGGTTTGTTGACCAAATAGACCAATGCCATATGATCTAGATAAAAGATAAATTTATTGCCTAGCAAATAATGTTTGAAATTGTGCAAAGAAAAAACCATTATTAAAAGCCTCTATTTTTGTTGTGCTATAATTTTGTTCTACTTTATTTAGAAGCCTAGAAGCATAAACTATTGGTTGATCACTCTTCCATGTTATGTTCTAAGACAACATAGCCCCCCATAACTAATAAAGACGCATTTGTATGAACATTAAATTCCACCTGCCAATTTGGTGGTATCAATATTGGTGTTTCAATATGCTTCTGTTTAATCAATTCCCAAGCCTTTTAACATTTCTCTATCTAAAAAAAAGTCTATCTTTCTAGTTAGTTTAATGATAGGTGCCATAGTAGTAGCAAATGTTTTCATAAAACATTTGTAAAATTGTGCCATCCCATTGAATATTTGAATCTGTTGGGGATTCTTAGGTGGTGGCATGTTTATTATTGCTTGTATTTTCTTTGGATATGATAGTTTCCTTTCTTTGGAAACAATAAAACCCAAGATCATCCCTAAAAATACCATAAATGCACATTTGTTTGGATTCAAAGTAATGCCATATTGTCTGCACTTTTGAAAACATAGTTTGAGCTTTTGCAAATGACTATCCATGTCACTATACACTATAATGTCATCCAAAAATCTCTTCATAAAATTGTCGAAATATTCTCTGAATGTTTTGGTCACAGCTCTCTGATATGTTAAAGGTCCATTTTAAACTCCAAATGGCATCACCTTCCATATAAAAGCCCCCCAATTTGTAACAAATGTAATATTGTATTTGTCCTTTAGAACTATAGATATTTGATGATATCCTGAACATCCATCTAAAAAAGAATATGCGTCATACCCTACTATTGTGTTTAGCAATTCATTTGTGAAATGTAATGGGTATGGATCCTTCTTTGTGGCTACATTTAATTTTCTGAAATCTATATAGATTATCAGCTTGCCATTTTTCTTGGGTATTACTACTACGGGTGACAACCATGTAACTTTTTTTACATATTCAATGAATCCAACTATTAACAACTTATCTACATCTTATCTTACTACTCTAACATAGTTTGGATTTAATCTGTATTTGGCCTAATGTGCTGATGGTATAATAGTGTCCAACTTAGTTTTGTGTTGCGCTAGTTCTGGTGGAATCCTTTTCAAATCGTTGTATGTCCATGCAAAAACATCTTTGAATTCCTTCAATAACTATTCCATTTCTAGCATCTTGCTTATTTTTAGTTGTGCATTAATCTTCACCATTTGTGATTTTGCATCGATTCCTAGATTGAGTTTCATCAATTGTTGATCTTCGATTAACGTCCATCTAATTATCTGCAATCCTTGTGCTTTGATTTTTGTTGGAGTTTCATCCACTATAACACTCCTTGGTTGATGTTTGTAGTATGTTTATGGATACACCTTATCCTCCAAAGCTACTTGTTGCTCATATCTATTGTCAAGTATCTTCTTCTTTGTGTTTTGTACTTTACATCCTTGTTCTGAAATACTACTTTTCACATTTGTATCCATGATCCCCACACCTATGGTTTTCATAGATTGAATTGTTTTAGGTAAATTAATTGTTCCTATGGAGAACACTTATGGCTTTGTAGCAAAGATGAAATATTCTTCTTCATCTATGATGTCATTCTGATAATCGTAGCAAAGTAACGTTTTTGGTCTTCTTACTTCACCTCCCAAATTTTTGGTAAATGTAATTGTTCTAACCATCCCATTCCCTTGTATGGTAATAATTTTACTTCCCCAACATGTGCCACTTTAACATCCTTCAACTAGGTCTCCCCAACAACATGGAATAATTAAAATCTACCACATTATTCTAAAGTACAATAAACATAGTTGTGTAAGGAATGCCATGAACATATATATTTAGATCTTTGATCAACCCCATTGATTTTGTGATTGTTTGATTTGTTATCTTGAAATTATATGGTGTAGGTTTAGGCTTTGGAAGCCCCAACCTCAATCTTAATTGTTTTGTGATAATATTAACTCCAGAACCTCCATCTAACAATACATGCTCTATTATATTTTTTCCAATCTATATTTGGATAACTGCCATATGATATCTATTGCTATAATAGCTATCCTTACTTCTAGTACTGAAAAAACTTCTTGTTTTTTTGTGGTTGTTTTACTTACACTCTAAGTTTTCTCTAGTTTCAACTTTTGCCAAAGATATTTTTTTAGCTTATGAGTTATTTTAAACAATTGTCCTAAGTTCAAAATATAATTTTTTTCTAACATCTACTTACTAATGTCCAAAAAAATCTCTTCTACTATGATCAGTTTCCTTTGTGAATTCACTATTTCCTAAGATTTCTATGCATCCACAAGAGTAGTATTTAGCATACCTAACTAGGTTGTGTTCCATCCTTCCATGGATGTGGATGGCCCTTCTGTTTGGGTTTGTGTTTTCTAAATATGTTGAATTGTCTCCACCATTGATTGCTTCAACCGCTCTTTTTTCTCCTAGTCAACAACATTCATTGCTTTTCTTAGCTTTCTATCCTCAAACACATGTTTTTCGGTTATTTTACTGGTGGTAACATTAACATCCACCACATTCACATCCATAATGATTGTTTGTGTCTTAGCAATAGGTTGAACCTGTGCTATTGTCATAGATTTCCCATGAAACATTTTCTACATTTCAACAATCTTTAACCAATCTGTCATTTTATGTGCATTCAAACCATAGACGTGACATGCATATGAAGATGTCTTCTGTGTTTTTGGACTTGGTTGTGCTGCCTTTATGGTTGCCACCATGGTCTACTTTTTCTTCTTTCTACATGTCTTCACATTGTGATTTGTCATCCCACAATTTGTGCAATGTTTATCAATCTTCCCTGTATTACTTTGTGTTTTTGTCGGTGTTGCATGTTTGTCACCTATGGTATCAATAATTTACTCCTTGCTTCTATAGTAATCATACCTTCTTCACACAATATTATCGCCTCTTTATGTTGTTATAATATTGCTCATTTCATCCTTGCAATCGCAATTTTGAGGTATGATTACAAACCCGCTTTAAACACAATAATTAAAAAATTATCTATGGTTGGTACTTGTAAGCCATGAACTAACTTTTGAATCCGCTCATAGTAAACCTCCACCCTTTTAGTCTCCTCTTGCTTCATGTTCTTCAGTTCCATGTATATTTGTTCGTCATTCTAAGTTTTTCAATGACATTTGCAAAATGCATGTGTATATTTCGAAAAAATACAATTAAGAAAATATAACATGTAATTATGGCATCAGTTCGATGTTGTATATCTTAGCGTATAGCTAAACACATTGATGATATACTCTTTAGAAGTCTTTGCATTTACTTTTATTGTAGAATTGAACATTCTGACATGAACATCTAGATCAACACCTTTTTTGAAATCGAGATATTTAAGAGCTACCCTATTTGGCCTAACATAATGGCCATCTTTGTGATCAAGAATTGGTGCAGTTACAAAAGATAGTTCTTAATATCCTCTTCTTGGATTCATGGCATCTACATTTATATACCCTCCAACAACCATTGAACTCATCAATGGTCAATATGCAGTCATGTTCACATGAGTAGTCATTATCGGATTAGTAAACACCATTTGAGGTGTACCAACAACTCTAGTAGTAGTTGCTGGTAGTGCCAAACTTTAATTGAAATTCCTTATTGTCAAAATCAACCTAATCTACTACCTAATTTTGTTACAAATCCAATTAGTACTGCCCTTTTGACAACATCTATGTTGGGCGCAACAATTATTTCCACTCCTACGGTTGCTATATCTACATCAAGTGATTAGGTAAATTCTATTCCAACATGTTGATTATGGGTTTCAACAACTACCATTCTTGACACTATTGGTGGAGTTGTGTTGACACGAGATTGATGATGTTCTAGTTTGCGGTTACCCATTGGTATCCATTGTGGTGCAATATGTGGATGTGAATACCCTTCTAGTTTTTTGTTCCTGGCTAGAATAAATGGACAAATTTGTTGACTTTGTGGTCCCAATTAGCTTCCCAACTCCATGCCTTTAAATCTATTCTGGACTATAAAAATTCTTGATTCCTATTCCTATGGTTGATCCATTAATGCTCTTGCCACATTCTGTAACTCCACATGCCTAGCAATACTTGCTCTAATGTGAAAAGTCACAAAAGGACAATCCATGATTGCATGTCCTTCTTCCTCACAAAATGCATAGACCCTTGAAAGTAACCCGATCGCCTCCAAATCCACAGATTCATGATCTCGTGTTTTAGTTGTGTACCTTGTTTGATCCAATTTTAGATTCCCTTGATGTGAGTATGACTGCGGTACTTCATCCAACGCACACACATGTGCTTCTGCATACTTAGATGATCATGGGTAATTTTCCTCATTATTTTCAAACACATCAACATTGGTGTTTTCATCCACATCCCAGTGTTCCACTGGTTTTGAATAATTTGGAGATGCAGACTAATACACAAACCTGAGTTGTATACTTCTAGTAACATCCTTCCTTCGACTAGTCATTGATTCTGGACTTGAGATTTCTTGCGGTTGATCAGATACTATAGAATTCCCTACTCCATCTTGATCTCTATGACTTTAAACCATAGATTGCGGCTGAGAAGTATAATGCATCCACTCATTCGAATGAATAGTCAACTACATCTTTCTTTATCACTACTAGAAATTTTGTCTTTTGCAACTTGTTTTATGCAACTAAAAAATGTCGCATGCAACTCCAAAATAGTTACATGTGAGATTTTTTAGTTGCATAAGACAAGTTGCAAAAGACAAAATTTCTAGTAGTGTATGGAGATCATCTTCTAGAACTGTGCCTTTTTTAAAGACCCCTAATCCATACATCCCATTGTACCACTTCTTGTGGTAGAACAACATGTGCTTCGCATGCCTTTCCTTTATTTTCAAAACTCATCTATCCAACATTAGATTCTGATATGGGGTTTTTGTAAGCCCTACATATTCCTCTCCATTTTCAAAACTGTCTTTTGTCTAACTTTCAATAACTTGCCAATTTGCCTCCAAGTCCAATTGTTGTTATAAACTCCGGGTCACCATTTGATTCATCTTGTTTCACAATTCTTTGTCTTCAAAATTTGTAGATCACTTTGCAATCCTTACGGTGTCAACCACGTAAACCTCTGACAATTTCTAACATAGCCCTTAAAATTTTGAATTGAAAAAAAAACAACACTACTCATCTAAACACTCTCATCTACAATATACAACAAAATTTATAAAAACCCTTCCCATTACTGAAAGAAAGAACAAAAAAGTAATTCCCCACAAGATGGTCGCCAAATGGTATAAGTGAAATTTAAATTCCTACAAAATATTTCACACTATTGTAACAATAAATTTTCATTTCACATGCATATGTTCATTATTCATGTCTTAAGTTTCAACAAACTTAGCACTACCATTCCTTAACACATTAGATTCATGGTTATTGCATATAACAAGAATCTACACTTTATAATACATTATAAAAAACTCTAGAAACAAGATTACAATTCATTTCATCATAATTAGATACTACAAAAAATTCACACAAAAAATGAACATAAAATTTACTATAGAAATCTATGCTTCTGTATATTATTAAAAACATGAATCTAAATTATAGCATAATCCCATGTTTTGTTGAAAAAAATCCAAAAAAACACTTAAAATCTATGCTATATCAAAACAAAGTCTATGGTTTTCTATTGCAATTACTTACAGCTCTTCCTACTCTTCTCTAAACTTCATGTTTCATCTTCTCTCCCTCCTATTCTCCAGAACTTTAACCTTTTGAACTATCCCAAGTCACATCATCATAATCAAAACAACAAAAATTCAAAATTCAAACTTAAGAAATTCCTTTATCAATCCCTATCCTAATTACCTTATTCATCCAAAATCACATACTCATCCTACCCCCTTAATAATTACTTATGTGTATAATATTAATTGAAATCAATTCCATACATGTAATTTCTTATGTGTGAACTTATACTGATAATCATTTTTGAATCATTATAAAACAATTTTATGACAAAGTATGTATGTAATGACACATCATTTTGTCCACTTCATTTGCATAGTCATTCTTTAGTTATATTTGAAATGATTTTATCTTAGTCACATTTTTGAATGATATTTTGGACATCCGTGTCATTTTGTCATCAATTGTGGATGCCATATGGATGAAAACTTGTAATGAAAAAATGACATCATCCTTCTAGTTACCATGTCATTGTCTACTAGCCAAATGCACCACTAATATACGATTACAACTTTTTACACGTAGGATTTGAAGTAATATCCTATTATTATAGTCAATTATTAGTCATTTAGGACATTTAATCATTGATTTCTTGGTTGCAAAGGAGAAGATTTCTTCTAGTGCAAATCCTTGACAACTTTATCAAGGCCCAACTCTCGCATCACCTTTTGAATCTGAGCTATGTTTTGGTTGTGATGTTCTTCATGTGGATTAATGGATTCAACAAGATCTTCATGGGTGGACCTTGAGGTAGCTAGTGTGAGGCTTGTAACAAATTCACAACTTAGTGGTTTTAGTTGTAACTACAATATAAACCAAAAAAATGTTAGACAATGTGTAGCAAGGAGTTGGACACAATGTAACCTAGCAAACCTAGCATGACAGACTTGTAGACCGAGTAAACAATAGACACGCAACAAGGAATTGAACAATGTTTTTATAATATGCTAGCAGACATGGCAAAAAACAAGGTGGCTATCAATTTTATATTAGTTTTCCACAATTTTTCAAGTGACCATACTAGTTGGTAGGACCTTTCTACATTTGCTACAAATTACAAGTTCAAAAGTTCCTAAGTAAATGATTTATTTTGTCATGCCCCCTATTTTATTAAAAAAATGTGAAATGTGCATAAGTTTAGTACTTTCAAAATGTAAACATAAGATGTCCAAATTGATACATAATGTGGGGACCTTGGGCTTAAACTAAATATTTTTTTCTCCATCACACAGAACTCATTCCATGTTTCAATGTCACTGACTACCATGATCAACATAACCTTGTTTATAAACATGTTATATATACTATGTATATATACATAAGAATGTTGGTAATAGGCAACACCTAAATAACAAGTGCCTAACAAATGCAACACCTAAAAAATGAAAAAAAAGAAGTGGGGTAAAACAAATGGAATGCACCTCTATACCTTTAGGTTGAAATAAGTTTCCACAACAAAAGCTAAGGCTTGTGACACTATTTCCCCCACTTGTAATATCTCCATTGTCTTCCCTAGAGTTTGATGGCCATAGATTTTTAAAGTTGACAACAACACCTTCCATAGCAAGATCCCAAGTGTAATAAGGCTAGAGGTTAAAAGACTACTGGAGAAATTGGAGGGCTTTACATGGGTGAACACATGTGCAACCTACAATAAACAATGATTGGAAAGAAGGTGCAAAAGGATTATGTTACCTACAACCCTAAAGAAACCCTGAATACTACATCAGGTCCTTTACCAATCCCTAACTCCACATGCTACAAGGGTCCCATCCAACACTTTGGAGAGACACTCGATTGGCTCATGTGTTGCAGATGGCGTTCGTAATTTGATCAGTAGTTCTAGCATGGCTAAACTAGTGGGTTTTCCTACTTCTACATTCACATATTAGAAGGGAGTTAAGAACACTTCATTTGTGGATTTGTTAATCAGCAAAGGTGTTGTGGATAACCATTTTCTCCACAAAGTTTTTCAGTCATTTTTGAAGGTGGTGTCTAGTGAGAGAACTTCCATTGCCATCGAAGTTGCCATTGTCGACAATATTGAGTCAACAATGCAAGTGGGAGGACATACACCCAGAGTGGTACTTCTTGATACAGGTGCCCAACCAGTGATTCTTGGAGTTCAATTCGCCAAGAAGATGGGCATGCTCGACTCCAAACTATGGAAATCTATGTGGCAAATTCGCACCACTAATGGGAGCGTAGAGGAGGTACTTGGGGAGAGCTCGGATTTTATTACACTTAATTTCAATGAAAGTATAGATTAGGAGCTTTGCTTACATGTCAAATGTTTAGTCATCAATGCCACTAGTTATGATGTGTTCATTGGGCAAGAGGCCCTATTTCCACTAAGATTCACAATTGACAACTAGTTTGAGCATGTGTACTACTAAGTGGATTGGGAAATTGATGGCCACCACTTGGGATACATACGCCTTGATTTACATGGGAACCATAGTCCTATGGCTTACCATTGTATGCTCAAGGAAGCACACACCATTTCTTACATCCAATAAGCTAGCCACGAGTGGATAAAGGAGATGAAGAAGAGACAACTTACGCCCAAGCTATTGAAAGCTTGAGGGTGGTTCCTATTGACATTCAACACGAACCAGAGGTTTTACAGAGGTTCAAAGCAGCCCATGAGCATTTGGTCAAAACTCTGTTTAGTTTTGAAAACATGGAGAGCCATGGTGAATCGATTAAGCTAGTACTTCGTTAGTTAATCACCTGGACACCACCTAAGGAGGGGATTACATTACTAGAGTTCTTTGGTGGTATTGGTACAGGTTTTGAAGCCTAACTACAGTCAGGGATGGTGGTTTGGAAGTATTTCTATGTAGACATTGATCCTATTGTACGGCAAGTGGCGGCATCAAGAATGATGGACCTCACAACTAGATTTCCATAGTAGTTTGTAACCACCGTATGGAAGGCCAATTTCACTTTCTTGCCCTTTGACATATAATTAATTTAGAATAAACATATGGAATTATTTCACCCTATGGACCTCATCATTTCAGGTTGGGAGTGTCAAGGATTTTCAATGGCTAGATTTGGAAAAGGTTTGATGACACAAGATCCGGTCTTTTCACAGACATGGTATGATTGATCACCTAGGTTCAACCCATTTATCCTACACTTGGTTATGTAATTGAGAACACCTTTTCTCAGTTTGACTAGAGGGAGAAAGTCTAGGAACACTACATGTTGGTCAAACATTACCTTGGAAAACCGCTCCTACTCGATGCAACATAATGCGGTTCCTATGTGCACTGGCTACGCAAGTGGTGGACCAACCTTGCACCACTCTTAGTTTTGTAGCTAGTTCTAAGATACACCATCAGAGACCCCAACCTGTAGGTTTTTCACATATTGGATGATCAGAACTCTTGCCAACCAGTTACAAGGCAAGAAAAACCTCCATGGTTTCTTGTGAACACAATAAGAAAACCAAGAGGTGCTTGGCCCAGCTTTGTCTCCTTCCAAGGAGCACACGCCTTTCAGGGAGATGGAACAAGCATGGTGTATTGTCATGCTTCAGTCACTTTAGATGAACCAAGCCTAGAAGAAAGAGAAAGGGCTATGGGGTTCCAAACTGGCACTATTAGTCACACCAAGGTGACTAGATTGGAGCGTAACACTCTACTAGGGAGAGGCATGGACCTGAACTCCCTTACATGGTTGTTGGTAACCTATGTACTCTTTCAAATGTACACAACACCGACACTGATTTAATCAGCTTGCAGTTATGGCGATGAGATTACATGGCACCTCGACCAAATACACTTGCCTATTTTCAACACTCTACATTTCACTTTTAGTGTTGGGGGGGAGGAGGTAGCATGTAACCTGATTCAAGTTGTTTCTGACACACTTCGAGGTACATTAGCTTCTAGAAAAACAATTACAACCTTTTACGAATCTACGCAATTAAATAATGGAGAACCCAATACACAGGTTTTTCAAACACACTTTCCAACTCCATTCCATGTGTTTTCAACTACCTTTTCATTATGGGGAATTAGTTCACCAAGAAGGAAAGAGATCGGGTCATAGACTTATTAATTAAGTATGAGAATGTGTTCGCATTCTTAATGAAAGACTTAGGTAGGTGCAAGACCATGTAATTTTCTGTTGACCTTATAGATGAGACACCCCTCTATCGGAGGAGGCATAGGTTGAACAAGCATGAGTGGGAACTAGTAGATGAAAGATGCAAAAAGTTCCATGAGGGTAGTCTCATTCAACCATCAAGTTCTGATTTTGCAACCACTATAGTAATGCCAACAAAAAAAAATTCAACTAGATTATGGACTGAAAAAAGGATGTGCGGGGATTATAGGCCTTTGAACCTGGTTACACCTCAGGATTGGTACCCCATGCCCATCCCTGAAGAACTATTTGATAGCATTGGAGATTTAAACATCTTCACAATTGTGGATTTGAAGCAAGGCTTCAACTAGATTGTGCTCATTGTGAAGGATCCCAAGAAAATGGCATTCCATGGAAACAACAAGTTGTGGGAATGGCTTGTGATGCCTTTTGGATTGAAAAATGCACTTGTTTTCTTTCAGCGAGTCATGGACCAGGTTTTCGAAGGGGTAGATTTCCTGAAGTGTTACATAGATGATGTCCTAGTGCATAGCAAGGGACTCCTGTAGCACTTGGCTCATCTTGAGGAATTATTTGAGAGGCTCCATGAAGTCAATATGAAGATCCATCCTAAAAAGTGTGAGTTTGTTGTCACCTTAATAGTCTACCTTGGACACAAAATTTTGCTAAATGGTATTATGGTTCATTGGGCCAAAGTAGTAGCCATTTTGGAAATGTCCGATCCTATTAATGTTCACACTTTGAGGAGCTTCATTGAATTATGTAATTTACACAGGATTTATGTCCAAGATTTTAGTATTATTGTTCATCCTCTTTATGCATTGTTAAAGAAGGATGTTACTTGGAAATGGAGTGAAGAGGCTCATGAAACTTTCAACACACTCAAGGAAAAGCTTTCGGAGTTTCCCATTCTAAAAAGACATGACTTCAGCAAGGTTTTCATTCTATAGACTAACTGGAGTGCTCTTGGTATTGGTGTTATTCTTGGCCAACTTGATGAGAAAGGCAAGAATATGTTATCACCTATGCATCCCGAAGCAACAACAAGGTTAAGAGTAACTACTTTTCATACGAGGGGGAGTGTTTTGCTGTTATATGGGCTATCATACATTTTAGGCCCTATTTTTATGGCACCAAGTTCATTTTATATACCAACCACCAGCTTATCAAGTGGTTGATGACTAATGACAAGCTTATTAGTAAGTTAGCTCGTTGGGCGCTTATGTTTCAAAAGTATGAGTTCAAGGTTATTCACCGACCTGGTATTACACATCAAAACATGGATACCATGTTGCGGAGACCCTTCACTACCTCTGAAGATTTTTCAAAAGCCAGGCAAAACTTCAACTAGATTCTAGCAATACATGTATCTTATGCATCTAGTTATCTTGCACTATTGCAATGTAACTTGGTTAAACATCCCATTGTGGATATATGGGAGGACTTAGACACTCTGGGGTTTCTTTAGCATGGGAAATACCTTTCCCAAGTTACACCAAGTCATCGGGATCACATACAACAACGGTCCAAACGTTACTCATGGAGGGATAATCACCTCGTTCAATGCTTACCACAAGGTAGCAGAGTGGTTCCTCCACCACATGAACGGCTTGGTCTTATTCAGAAGGTACACTTGGAGCTTGGACCTATAACGTACTTATAACCTTCTTGCTCCTCATTACCATTGGAAAGGTATGTATGCTCAAGTCCGAGACGTCATTGTTAGGTGTGAACAATGTGATAGAGTGAGAATTTCCTTCTCCTTTCGATAGCTCGCGTTTTCTCCACTCCCTACTTAGGGCATATTCTATCGTTGGTCATGTGATTTAGCTGGAAAGTTACCACAAGCCTCCAAGGGTAATGTCTACATCATGATTATGATTGAACATTTTTCAAAGTGGGTTGAGCTTGTTGCGTTGCCGAACAAGTCATCACATAGCACCAGCCATGTTTTCTTACAACAAATCCTACATAGGTTTGGGGCTTGTGTTGAGTGCCTTATTGATCAAAGATCAAAATTCAAAGGAGAATTCCAAGACCTACTTGATCATGTTCTCATTAACCAGTGCCGAACTTTAAGGGATCATCCCCAAGCTAACGGCCTTGTAGAGAGGATGGTTCAGACATGCAAGAAAGGACTTTAGAAGATTTGCTTCATTGGGAACAAAGAGGATTGGGACCTGGCCCTACCTTACATCGCCATGGGTTACAAGATGTCCAAACAAGCCTCTTTGTTTCATTTTGCTCCTTACTTTTTACTTTTTGGGAGACATCCCATTCCACCCTCTTCCATTACTGCTCAAATGGACCAGGTTATGGACTTGGACTCTCCCTAGCCACTTGGGCTAAGGTCATCGTAGAGAGGGTTGCTCTATTCAGGAGGGTTATGCCCATGGCCATGGAGAACTTTTCCATTGCACAACATCAAGACACCTTATAGTATGCACACACATGAGGTGGTAATTACAAACCTAAGGTGAGACAATTTGATGTTGGTGACTTTGTGTATTTCCAATGGCAACCTAATGATATTCTAGACACTTCTTCCAGTTGCACTATCTTGATTATTAAGGTGATTAAGCCTTCAAGTGTGTTGGAGTTGCAAGGAGCTGATGGATGCACAATTCGAAATCACTCCAAAAATTGTGCGCCCTACTACCTGCTAAACTTGGATCCTACCATCATCACATTGACTTGGATTCCTCCACTTGACTATCCACGTCAAGTATGTCAAAGGACAAATGATGCTGATTAGATGTTGCTTTGCAATAATTGTAATGGTGGATACCATTTTTTTTGCCTCAAGCCGAAGCTCATTGAAGTTCCGGCCAACATTTGGTATTGTTCATCATGTTCTCTTGCAGCACCTTGATTTCTATTCAAACCATGCCACGCTTTTCCTGGCTCAAGTTTGGGGAGGGATACATATGAATTTCATCTTAACCTCCTCTTGTGCATTGTATATATATGTGCGTGCATCTCTTTTTAGTTGATTAGTTTCTACCTTTGATTAGTTTTAATCTTTTTGTTCAGTAGAGTTTACTATGGATTTACACCCTTACGACACCAAATGTCACAACACTGAACATCACAACACCCACCTTTGGTAGTATAAACCAACCACAATTGCATCTCTAGCAACAAAGGAAGTCCCCCGTTTATTTGTGAAAATTCTTCTTACTTGATGAAGAGGTTTCATGCAACATACTAACTAGAAATGAAGATCCTCTTAATTCTTAGCCTCTGCATTAACAGCGAAATTGTCATCGATCTCCAAAGTAGCAACTAGAACATCTCTATCTACATCATAATCCCACTATCCATCCCAATCAACAAAGATTCCATTTCTTGTTTCTCTAATACCTGTGGGTTGGAGCTACTTAAGAACCTAATTGCTAGTCAAATGTACATTGTTGTAATTTGTCCATTGCCTGTCTAGGCAATATGAACAAAAATAAGCCAAGTCCTTAACCATTAGGGTTATTAAATTGTGCTTGTTAGTAACACAAATTGAATGAATTTTCATGGTCCCTTTTATTAAATCATAGTTGAAGGAATTGGAGTTTTGTGAAACCTCTTTAGCTTTCACAAGTTGGAATACTCGTTGTAAAGGCCTCTTCACACTAGTGTATGATGCTTCAGGTCTGTCTGACAAATGTTTGTGTAGAAAGTCCACCACCTTTTTTGCATTCTGGAGTTTTGTCCCATGAGCATCAAGTTGTTCCCTTCATAAAAACCTTTTGATTATTACTCCAACACCATCATGCAAGCCTTTGCCATGTCCACTTCCAAAGAAGCTCCATAACATCTTACATCCTTGAATAAAGTTTGGATATTTGCTAACAAAAAACCATGGCTTCAAATTCTTAAATTGTGAGGCATAACCATCACTCCAAACCCAATGCCACTTGGGTGCATAGCCATTGGCCACCATGTGCTCCCAATGGAGCTTGAAGCAATGTTGTACAAACTCCAAATTATGTTTCCAATCATCAAATATGTAGAAGTGGTATTTAGTGAAGACCTATGATTCTTCATCATAAGGATCAGGATGGGGGTTATGCCGATAAATTATATGCACTAGTATGCTAATATGATAACTATGCCAATGCATAGATTGTACTTCATTTTGGGTTTCAAAAGTGTAGTTTTCAACAAAATCTACCACATATATCACAATTTTTACAGGAAAACATTTGATACTACTTTTGAATTGCTTATCTTGTCATCTAGACACAAAATTGTGCCTTACAAAGTTTTGTAATTTTGGCTTGAGGTATTCAACAAACTCATCACTAGAAGTTTTTTTATATACCAATGTGAATTTCTTCAAAGATTTACTAGTTGTTTCCATGGCAAACCTTGTCCGTTCTACCAAGGCTTCAATTGAACCATTACTATCCTCTATACAAAAGGGGAATTTGTCTACACCATAAGAAATGCATTGACCATACAAACATTTTTTTATGCCATTCTTCTTCTTCTATTTTTTCATAAACAATCATTTGCCAGATATTTGTGGTGCCTTTGTACATTTTGGATGAGGCACCACATGCAGATTGGCTGGAATGAAGAGAAACATATGAGCATTAGCATTCACACTCATCACTATGGTAAAGTGAGGATTTTACCTTCATATTTTTTAGGCCCAACCGTAATTCCTCCATCTCAACATGATATATGTAGTAACATGTATTTTGTTACTTCATTGGTTTCACAAAGATTGGTTTAAGCCCTTCAAATGTTTGTTTTCCAATAATATGTTTTGGATGTGATGCCTAGAATTTCAAGTAAAAATCTATTTATAGTAGCAAACCAACAACACACAAATAAATAATGTTTACGGTAGCAAACCAAAAGTACACTTGACAAGTAAATTCTATCTATGGTAGAAAACTAACAACACACAACAAGCTTGAAGGTGTGACTTCATGCAAATACACATGGGGTGCAATACTTAATGGGTTTCCACTTGAGACACTTCATATATAATATAGATTCTTGTTGCAAGTTCCTAAAAATATATATATACTTATATGGACCTATGGACTTTGCCACCACACCAAAAAACATGTATGTATGCAATAGTCCCAAACTATTTATAAAGGTACTTCAAGTTCCAATGTTTTACACTAATAATTTTCATGAATTTCACCACATGGAACTTAATGGACAAGAAGGAGCTAGTTGAGGGACTTTTAATTATAAATCCAAACTACATATGAGCCCATACATAGGATGTTGGAATTTCATAATAGTACATAAAACTCCAATGATAGTACACAAAAGTTCACAAGCATTCACCTAGCCTTCAAATGTCGATTGCATGTTCCATCAAACTACATCAAATTGCTAGTAAATGCACTATAATATCATTTTGTGAAAGTCAACTTACCTTGAACCTTAACTATGGACAAAGCTTTTAAGGTATCTAGGCCAAACTACACATAAATCCATGCAAAGGTGTTCACATTATCACAACACTACCTTCAAATTCAATTCTATTACATATATAAATCATAAGAATTATCTCAAGATATTGAAAGTAATGGAAGGATTTATAATACATGGGTCTCCATTTAGTATGTAGGTTTTTCATCCCACATTTTAGCCTCAAGGTGTTGTGTTGTCACATTAGCCTTGTTGGGATTCACTCGTGTCTTAAATGCCCACCAACCAACATCCAACATCAGTAGTTTTGGTAGTAATTGTGCAACCATCAGTTCTTCTCTTTATAATAGACAATGAGCACAAAACATCACTTGTATCACTAGTGATCTTGTGCTTTTGCATTACAATTGATATGTTATGAGGATGGACACCAAGGACCTTTGCAATGTTCCTCATAAAGAAGTTGGCCTTGCATTGATAGAAGCTAATATAGTAGCATGTTTTGAAGCCAATTTGGCACTAGAGTTAGTTTATTTTATTTCTTCCAAAGATCTATTCATGATTGCTAGCTCTTTACACACAAAATTTGCATAGTTATTTGTTACTTTTTGTTACTCACGTTCATCCATGGGAGGTTCAAGTTACACAAAGGATGTTGTCTCCATCTGCTCTTTAATCAAATCACTTTGAAGACGATTCAAATGGTACTGTCGTTAACGTTCCTTGTTCTTTGCTTTTTGTTCAACCTCCTTTGATTCCAATCTTTGCTGAATTTGTGGCCTTCCCCCACAACTTCACTTTTCTTTTAGTTTATGTGAAGCCATCTTTCATGCATGTATTTTGTGGTTCAAATTTTGGTTTTGTCGTTTTTCACAACAAATTTGGGTCCACATATGTACATTATAAGAAAAACAATCAATTTAACCTTCAAGATATGCAGTTTATATCAATGTAAAAAGATTCCCACCTTACATTCAGTTACACCAATAGTTCAACATAAAAGACACAAGATGAGAAACAAGATTTGGAGATCATATTGACACATGTAGAAATGGACATTTAGGAAACCATTATAGCCAAAACCAAATAGTTTAGTAATATTTTTAAACTAGCAACCTGCATAGCTATGATGTACAATGTATTGATTATACGTCTTGTTCATTAGTCCACCTAAACTTGAAGACTTATTAGACATCACCCAACCCCTTCATGCAAACTAGCCAAGATCTCATTTGAAATGAAATGAATTTAAAGATCTCTTTAAGCAATAGTTTAAGCATGTGCTAACTTACAAGTTGAATGGTTGACATGGTAAATAATGCTTGATAGGCACACTAAGAACTACCATCATGTTAGATTATCAATTGCAACTTCTTGATATTGTTGTCACCACAAATTATGGTCTTTTAAACATTCAAAAATTGAAATCACATAGAACAAACAAAATTGAATGTGAAACATGGTTCTTGTGATCTAACCATGTCTCCTATGCTTTATTGATATGCACGTATGTTAATTTCCTTGAGGTTATTCTCTTCTTATAACCCTATTTGATAGTTTCAAATCATGTTTAATAGAACTCTGATATATCTACACTTGTTCATCTTTGCATCATTGAAACATCACCCAACCCCTTCATGCAAATTTGCAAGATCTCAAAATGAGATCACTATAGATAGGTTCAAGCACTAGTTCAAGGCATGTACCAACTTATAGGTTGAATGGTTGATAAGGCATTACATTGCTTGATGGTAGCATAAACTATCATCATTAGATTTAAATCAAGTGCAACTGTGAAATTCCTGCACAATGGGTTCACTCCATGTCAATAAACTCAACAATTCATACCTTAACTATTCACAACAATGTTTAATATAAGAAGTCACCACTTGAATCAAAGGAGTCCTAGTTTGAATTCCAATTACACACAATAATTGAGAGCACAAAAAGTCACAAAATTGAATATGTTGCACATGGTTGCTTTGATAGCCATTTCTGTCCTTTATTTTGTGATATGCACTTGTTGATTTCCTTGATTGTTCTCTGAGCTTACATACCTACTTAAGACATTTCAAATCATGTTTAACAAAATGGTCAAATTAAAATAAACCTATCATCATCATCTATAAAATAGTCATATGTGTGTTGGTTAACATCTTAGTATTAAAACCTCACAATAATATAGCTTGTTGTAATATGTTGATTGCCAATGGTAAAACAAATGTCAATCTGCAACTCTTTAACAATTGAAACACAACATACAAATTATAAAAAAATAACAAGTCATCATAACATGAACCTTTGACGAACTAATTTGGCAAATTTTTTTTGCTTTTGCCATTGAAATGGAAGATCACCATCTGGCCCTGAAAATTTGAAATTGGCTACACATTTCTTCAAAACAATACACCATAACAACATATCAAGATACCACAAAACTTTAATGGTAGGCTGGGAAATAATTCAACATCCAACAATTGAACAAAAATATTAACATTGACCTTTCAAACTTCAACCTAGCTATGCATTGCCTATGATTCCAGCTACCAAAACATCATGTTCATCATTGTACCTATATGAAGCTATAGGAAGCTTCAATGCTAGTTGTGTAATGCATCCACAACAAGCCACGAGGGGAGCAACCTGATATAGATCAACCCTTGTAAGATTAGGATACCAAGAAGATTCAATAGCAGGTTAAGGAATGTTTCTAAATCAAGCCATTGTTCAAAAAATGATTATCATTGATCCCTTCAACTTCAACCTAGCATCCATGAATCCAACAACTACAACATTATATGTATCACCATACCTATATGAAGTTGCATGAAGTTCCAACATGCTAGTTGTGAAGTGCATCCACATGAAATCGCCAAAATAGAACAACCTACTTCAAATCAACCCTTTTGAATTGACCCCTTGAAGATCATGATACCAAGAAGCTCCAACCCTGGGCTGGGGAATGCCTTTACATCAAGCCATTGTTTAAAAAATGAGTTACATTGACCCCTTCAACTTCGACATAGCGTTATGCATTGTTTATGATTCCAGCAACAAAACATCATATGTATCACCGGACCTGTTTAAAGTTGCTTGAAGTTGCAATGTTAGTTGTGTGGTGCATCCACATGAAGCTACCAAAATAGAGCAACCTACTTCACATCAACCCCTTCGAATTGACCTTGAACATGATACCAGGAAGCTCCAACCCTAGGTTCAGGAATGCTTTTACATCAAGCCATTGTTCAAGAATTGATTTACATTAACCCCTTCAACTTTAACTTAATGTTATGCATTGCTTATGATTCTATCAAATAAAACATCATATGTGTCATCGTACCTATTTGAAGTTGCCTGAAGCTCCAATGCTAGTTGTGCAATGCATCCATAATAAGCTTGCCACCAAAATTTAAAAATGTGTTCAATATCGACCCCTTGAACTTTAACATTAGGCTTACACATCAAACCATTGGAAAATAATTGATCAACACCAGATGAAAGTTTAGTGTTAATTGGTTGCACAACGCTTTCACAATCAAAAGAAAATAAAAAAATCTTCATGTTGATCAATAAACATTCAACAACACAGTTCTACACCACATCAAACACATAAACATTTTGCAACTTGCTTCTTGAGACTTTCATTGTGTAATGCTTTTGCATCAAGCTATTGAAAGATACTAGGTATTGAGCAAAACTTCAACTTGAAATTTGCACTTTGCAAGAGTGTAGTGAAAAACTAACATAATAGAACTTAGCTTTAAGGTGTTGATTCAAACAATCTACATGAGCACTGTCGCAACCCTAGCCTTGGGTTTGCGACCAAGGCAAAGGCTTGCGAGGGTGCGGGCCAAAAGTGAGCCCGGGATTCACATGCCATGCTTTTAGGAGTGTAAAAGAGTGTGAGGGAATGGACCCTCACACTCCTAAGTGAATTCCCATTTTGGGAATTGGAGTCCCAATGGACTTTTGAATCTTTAAAGGGTGATTGCAGGGGTCAAAAATCTTTGGATTGATTTTTTTTTTTATATCATTGAAATGCTCTTGGAACGTAGATGTCTGAAATGGGCTCACATGACCCATTTGAACACTTAAAACATAAGTTATGGCCAAAAGAAGTCAAATTTGATTCCTGACCACTAAAAGTCAGGAATCGCCCCAATTTCCTTGCGTTCAGGTGACATGCGACATATCGTTGGAAAGATTTCAACAAGGGCTACAACTTTGCTTTAGACCTCATCTCGATCAAAGGTCTACACACAAAATTATGGGCCCCCAAAGTTGCAGGAATCCTAAGTTTGGGAATTTTGGGACTGCCACTTGGGAGTCTTGAGACAAAATACCATTTGGATGTGGGCCTTATGGAGAGGCTCATAGTATACTATAAGGGGGAAGGTGGTGGCTTCCCCCAAGTTCGGGCCGTGGTAAGTCTTGTGAGTCTGAATTTGCCCGTGGCTTGTCTTAACACCAAAAGTGTTCCAGCTATGCACTAACCAACTAGTTGCTTGGTTTGTGCAGGTTTGTGTGAATGATTGAAATGCTCGTTAATCTTCCTAGTCCCATCCCGAAGCTCCAGCACGCCCCTTTACCTTCAAAGTGTTGTGAGCTAGAGAGCATGCCCCAACTTCTTACTCTTCCATTGTTTTCATCTTAGACTCACATTTGAGTCCCTTGAAGAGGTTGGGAGTGCGTGAAGCAAGACCCTTGAACCCTATAAACTAGACAAATGTAGCTATGATGTCATCATCTCTCACCTATAAAATATCTATCAAAATAAAAATTCATGGTGACCCTAGGGTATCCCTTAAGCTACAATGTTTATGAAGAAAGTTTTTGTATTTTGCAAAGATGTAGTAATGAGGGACTTTGCCATTTTCATCAATTTTTGACCTATGTAAAATTCCATAAAGTATAGATATGATATGCAAATGACTTGCAAACATTTATTTTGAAGTGCTAATCATATTTTTGAATTTTGGAGAGCAAATGAAGTTATTTTATTATAAATTCAATATATAGTGAGTCCATTCATTCCTCCTTTGTGTACTATCTCCTTGTAACTTGTAAACAAAAAAAAGTCTCCCATTTGGTGTAATTCATTTTGTTTCAAATAATTTCAAGATTATATCACACTAGATTATATAATAATCACTTATATGAGTCCTTTGTTATAGAATTCAATAACAATTTGATTTGGGAAAAAAATTAATCCATAGAGTTGCCCCAAAAAATGGACTTGTGACACAAAAACTGATCCATTATAGCTTGCAAATATCCATGTAGACATACACAGAAATTCAATGTACTAAAGTTCGACCTAAAAATTCAATGAAGAAGTTCAAAACTTATCTTCATGTGCACAACTTTTAGGCTTGATCTTCAAAATACCTAGTAATGAAAATCTAAAAGATTTAGAAACAATGTCCTACTTCAATGCAACTTTAACCTAGCAAAACAAATTACCTGTGAAAAAGTAACTTTTGGAGGTCAATGTAGTAGTTCCAAGGGAAGTGTGTAACCAATGTCGATGATAATGGTAGCAACAATTGAAACTAAACCCACGTACTCCTTGAAACCTAAAAAACTACTTAAATTGAACCTAAATAGAAACATAGATCCTATTATGGTGGGAAACTTAATTTGAATTTGTCAAATGCAAAAAGTTACTTACATATTAATTGTTGGGAAAAAATGCAAGGATCGAAAAATGTTTACTTTATTGTGTTTAAATCCAACTTCAAACAATAAAATTACTTCCTAGAAATCAAAGTTTATATCCAAAGCTCCCACATTGATAGGTACTCACCCCTGCCCCCCGCCCCCCAATATATGCAAAATTCACCTCAAAGAATCAAGTATACTGAACCTAAACAAGATAATTATAAAAATAGATCAATTGTTCTAATCCTTTAGAGATTCTCATCAATTCAATTGATGCTTTTAAAGATTCTATTACATTTAGTCATATGTTTAACAACTCTTTTATGTAATGAAAATTTTAGAGATAGATGTATAAACCTATTGGAATGCAAATTTAGGCATTCTTCTCATCTATGAAACAACAACCCAAAACCAAGACAAGAATAGTTTCTTGGAAAAAACATAAAGAAAGAAAAAGTGGTACTTAGCTCTCGCAAAAATTGCTTAAATTTCTTATTGCTCTTTTGTTTCACTCCATCATTGACACCATTTGTAGCCACACTCAAGAAAAAGAAAACAACACCATATTAATCCCAAAAGTATCACTCCATAAATCAAAGCCATCATTGTAAAAGTAGTCACAAATCACAACACACTACTCTGAATGATAAATGACGAAGTAACAAGTGATTTTTGATGCTTAGACAATGACATGAATATTTCATTTCACATCATAAACCCTAAAACATCTGTAGGACATAATTCTAGGTTACACCTAAACTTCAGGGAAACCTCCCAAATAGACTAAGGCGAAAAACAACGCCACCGACACGTGTCGGTTGGTCGCGGAGGATAGCGGGTACGACGCGTACCGTGTCGGTGGAGGAGTTCGTGTTCTCTGGGTTTTCGTACGCTCGGACTTGGTAAGTACAACCGGCTATCACCTACCTCCCATCTTTTACGTCCACGCGCTTTCGCGTCTTACATGGAGGGACACTTCAGTGATCTGGACGGTGGGAAAAGATGCCACGAATGCCCTTCTTTCACCTGGTGTAAATGAAAGGAACCCGCAGCCCGAGGACAGAGAGACAGGGCGGCAGCTGCTACCTGTGCGGTGGCTTCGCTCTCTCTCTCGCTCTGCTCCACGCGCCTCCCTTCGCATTCCCAAGCACGCCATCACAGCAGCAGCAGTAGCAGCTGCATCCCTTGAAGAAGCTTGCCGGCTCGACCAGTGGAATGCTTCATAAGACAGACGGGAGAGAAAGTAGGCTCGATTTGTTGAGTTAGGTACCGAAGGTTTGCTGCCTCAGTCTCCGGATTTGCGTAATTTTCCAGTAAGCAAGGAGGCAGGCAGGGGTACGAGAGGGTAACGCCTGTGCGATTTTCCGGTTGGAAGGGTGTCAGATTCTTGGGGAGGAGGCCCATAGAGAGAAACAGAGAAACAGAGAGATGAGGACTGGGAGGGAGATTTTCTGGGTGCTTGTATTCATAATCTTGGGTTTGGTGGCGGCTGGGTTCGCCTTTGCTGCACAAGCCAAGCGGATCAAGGTGAGGCAAATTCATCACCAACCCATCATCCATCCCATCCCCTTCTGCAAAGTTTGTTGGTAATGAATCTTTGTGAGAAAAATCTCGTAATTCTGACTTTTCTTTACTGCCGGAGTCCGGACATGGTCTGCTTACTTACGAGGGTGCTCCCAGCTGCAGGTTTGCTTAGTTGAATTCTCTACCAAAGCAATTCCTTGAATAAGATTCTTGTATGTTTCTTAGCTCTGCATGTGTGTGTCGTTGATGTTTTGGGTATTTTAGGAGCTTCAATCTTCGAATGCAACATGTGTTTAGCGATGCTGCTTTTGAAATCATCCTCTGCTCAGGACCCACCCACCATCTAAGGAGCTTTTTCACCTCATGGGCTGTGTCCTCAGGATCTGCCGTCTTGTGATGTGTCATAACAAGGGCTGTCAGGTCTGGATGTGTTTGGATGGTGTTCCAACTAGTATCATTCCTGGCGATCCTTTCCATGTAAATCTATGTTTTGGGCACGTTGTCAGATATATGTGGGTAGAGCCACCATCAAAGAGTATGCAGGAGCACGCGATTTTATGCAGAGGAGGGATGAAGAAGCCCTTGGATTGCACTTAAAAGAAGCAATAACATTTTGAAGTGTTACCCTATTCTTCAAGTATTACCCTACTAACTATCCAATGCAAAAGGGCAGCTCTAACATTGTATTCAACAACAATGATTGCCCACAATCATGCAACATCATGTATCCACAATATGATTGTGTTTTTGTGTAGCCATAAAAGGGCTGTATGCTTGAATTCGTTTGAACTACTATCAAGTTCATTTAGGTTAGGTGCCAAGTTTACAATACTGTTGAAAACTTTGATTCCAGGATTGGGGCTTTGTACTTGATTGGTACCCTTGGTATTTGATCTATTGCACTTTTTTTTGGGTGTATTTTCAACCATTCTGATGCTGTTGAGTTTTGCTGGTTTGTGCAGCCAGATCAAGTGATGCTAGTCGATAACCAGTGTATCTACCCCCATACCCCTGCATTCGCATATGCTATAGTAGCAGCAGTGGCATTGCTGGTGGCACACATTTTGGTCAACATTCTTGCTGGTTGTATCTGCTGTGACAGAGGACCAAGTGGATACACCATTCCTTATGGTGGAAAACGGTCTGTTGCCATCATTAATTTTTTCTTGGCCTGGTATGTATATGTCCCATTTCACCTTACCACAGAACCTTGTACATCCATCATTAAAGCCTAATATTTTACAGCCATCAAGTTTTATAGTACTAGTAGTTGGAGCTGGATGTGCATGGATGTTCAACAACTAAAGGGGGAAAAGCATGAGCTGTGAGTATGCAGATGCTTGAGGAAGAATTTTTTGTTTGAAGTATATGCATAGTGGTAGCTTTTCTTGTGATGCAAAGTGCTGATAAGGGTTCATTGGCTCATCTGTGGGACAGGATTGCTTTCCTGAATGGTTTCACATCACTTGTGGCTGGAGCTAGTCTGAACAGTCCAAATCGTGATAGTACTCAGTGGACTGGACACAACTGTTATGTCGTTGGCCCTTGGCTGTTCATCATAGGGGGTTTGTTGTCTATTGCGACTGTGATATTTGGAGCAAACTATTATCTTCTTGCAACAAAAATTAGGAATGAGGTTTGGCCAACTGGACTTCCTCAGCAAAGACAGGATGGGATTGCAATGGGGCAACCAGTTTATGGTTCTCAACAGCCACCTTATGGTGCTCAACCTTATGGTTTTGCCCAGCAAGGTTATCCACAGCAGGCACATGCATATCCACAAGGACCACAGAATGAAACTAGCTTTATTCCTGGTCCTGCACCATATCCCACATATGGACAGGGTAGTCATATGAAGTAGATGGTATTCTATCTTTGAATCCAAAATGCACTGGGTAGTTGTTGGCAAAAGGATGTGTGATGAAAAAAAAGGATAGATAAATCTGATCCAAGCTGCTGGGTGAAGGACCATCTTCCATATTTGATGTAAATAGGTCTGAGCTAGCCTCCTCCTGCAAAGCAAACCATAGTGTGAGTGTGTTGGAAAAGAAGGAAAAAGCGTTGTTTATTTCCATCTTGATCATTTGTTTACAGTGTAGTTAATCACATGGTAGTCAAATACAAGTGAGGCTACTTTGACTATGTACTTTTGGGTTGCAAGCACCCAAAATGTATGCACTGAACACGTTACTACGCTTTGGTTTAGGTCAGGGAAAAAGTAACTCTTCAAAGTGTCATTGACCAAGAGATCATACCTTCGTAATGCATGGGCTTTGAATTGAGCAGTGTTCAAATAATTTGAAGAGCCTCATTTTTCTTCTGCATCTGCTATTCTTTTCATATTTCAATGTCACAAGTGTGACTAAATGCCCCAAAATGAATTGTAAATTGGGTCTTTGCAAACCAATTTACAAATTGTTTAATCACTTTTGAATTCATTTGTCTGCCCAATTGTAGAGGACATCCTCTTCTCGAACAAACCCATTCTCCACAAGTTCATCTGAGGGATCACGAAAAAGAAACATGTCACTACAATATCTCATCCATGCCAGAACATATCACAACACTAACAGCATTAAAGAGCAGGTACACCCACACCCCCTGTTTGGGTCTCTAGTCTCTACCAGTGTTTGTCAGGCCTATTGGAGGCCACTGTATTGTATGCAAATATACAAGTCAAGCCCATTTTCACAATATTTCAAGGTTGTACTTCATCCAACATGCAATGAATGTGCCATGCTGGTGGACCTTCTCTTTCACACATACATGCACATAAATATAACAGTAAAATCAAACTAGTAAACTGATGTAACAAAATAGAAATCATATAATGGACAAATAAGTCAATGTAAAAAGAAAGATGAATTTTCTTCTCACTCAGTTTAGATGGGTATAATATAATGAGGAGAGATCCCTGAATTGGGAGCTGTTCAAACTAGTCTTACCCTCCAAATACACATCGTCCTTCTTGATTTGAACACCTCAGAGCAGCAATACAATGGCCTTTGAACTATAATATAGATCAAGTTCAGACCTTAAGAGCACATCCACCCCACAACAGCAAACAACTCCTATATTTTAGAATGAAATATCATTTAATGATCACTGTCCCTATGTCTTTACATCTGGACGAGTAATAATCACTGTCCAAATCCATAGTAGAAAAGAACTTTTAAAGGGGTTAAGATGACCACTGCAAAATGGACCATTAATACCGGAGAGCAGGAGGATTTCTGTTATCCTGCTGCAAGATTTAATGAGAAGGGATGTTTGCCAGTGTGGGGTGGAGATGCTCTGAGTGGTGTGAACCTGAGTTGGACCCATAAATATGCACATGATACAATGCTTTTTCAAACAGGCCAGGAAAGAAATATGACTACCTTTGATGGGCCTGTCTGGACAGTGGTATTTAACTCGTCCTCATTACACATTGTTGATTATTTCATGTTTGTGGGTGAGGGTGAGAAATAACATGCTTACTATTTTGAATGTGGTAGATACTAGTAGAGGACCACATACCAAAGCATGGTATCTAGTTTGGCACTCAAATGCCGAATAATTATTTTAAAAAAAAAATCAAGTTTGGCAGTAAAAATGATAGTTTTTGGAACTTTTGATGTAAAAATAAAAATATTTGGCTATGATGATTAATCATTGCACTTAATGTTCAATTTTAATGAGGGGCATGTTGTTGTGAACTTTGATACAATTTATGCATAGTTAATTGGTGTACTTTTACTTATATAGATGTGCATTATATATATATAGTATGCCATTTATACCTACCTCCAAACCTACCTTTTTCCCTCTTCCTCGTAGTCTTTCTTGGGTCTCTTTACCTTTCTCTCAACATCTTCATAGCTTTTTCACTTTTCTTCTTGCATATGTGAAATCTTGTGGCAATGATTATCCCTGCAAATTTTTAGGATCCTTTTTTTTTTTAAATTTCATGCTCAGAACAGCATGAAGACATTACGAACTCCAGGGTTGAAAGTAACAGGAAAATGAACGCTAGTCCACTATGAGTTTAAGGGTTAGCTCACTGGCCTACTATCTACCTTGATGAAAACGAATTAGATGATTTTAAAAAAAGATAAATGGGCAAAACTTGAAAGACTCAAGTGGATTTGGCAAACAAATGTACATGAAATGAAGCTAGTGAGTTCAATTGCCTAGACCCCCTTCTTTAGTTGAATGGTTGGAAGCCTTTCTGTTAGGTAGGATACATTATGTGCTTTTTAAAGTGGAAGCATGTTGTAAAGATTTGTAAGGTTATTGGAAGAAAAAGGTTGCGAGAAAAGAGAAAGTTGAAATTGACATCATTTTTTCTTCAAGCAAGTTAGTATTATTAATGCATTTTAATGTAATTGTTGCACTTTCTTGCATCATGGTAATTCTGAAGTTTAATATTCATTCTCTTGGTTTTTTGTTTGCATTGTCAAGAAAACTTTTTAAGCACTTAGAGTTGGAATTCCTTAGGTAGACTTGAACTTGATGCCCCTTTAGTTGTATATAGACCTGAATTTGGGTTTGAAACAAGAAAAATAAAATTTCTCAAAGCAAGGGGGTTAAAATAAAACAGTCCAACCTCTTGGAAATACATATCCTTCCATCTGCAACCAGATTGCATATTATATCTAGACATGCCAACTTTCATACAAAAATAATATCAAGCTTTATTACCAAACAATGTGGACTTTATTCAAAACAATTCCATTTACAACAATGAGCATGTTTGCACACAAGCACAATTTACCCCTCACAAGGCAAAAAATACACATTTGATCTTTGAGTCAAATGTGTCTAGAAATACAAAATGGGTTAATGTAGACTATTATTTCAACCTTAATCTACATCTAATGATTCTCATTATGTGGTGAGGGTGAGGGGTTGAAAGGAGCTTTGCCTATCTTGTCACATTCATCATGTGCTACTCATAACAATTACATGCATTTGGAGCTCTTTGTCATTTGTTTGTCCTTGTCATTGTGCTTTTGGTCGCCTTTGTGTCCAAAATATTCATAGGTCCCCACCATGGTTTTGCTCTAGTTCATCTTTGTTTTCTGGTATTAGGTACATTCAAAATTGGGTTACCCATAAAGGATTGTCACACATGTAAAAATCCTAGACATTTTTCAAATATCATAAGGATTCAAAACTTTGCCCATTTGTAGCAAATTTCACATGTTTCTTGAAAAATACATTCAAATGAAATGAAAAGCATAAGAAAATCAAATATTTGGTTAAGAAATTATTTCCAATTTTGTTTTCAAATGTAAAAGTTCATGAATGTAACATGACAAAAAATTGTTTTAAGGGCATGAAAGGACAAGTAAAAAAAATTTCATTCTTGATCTTTAGGACTCATATAATTTATGAAAGCCATATTTACCTATTTAATTTACTAAAAAAATTCACAAATCAATATTTACAATAAAGTAATACAAAAAATCAAAAATTTTAAAGGAATATGACCCACAAAGTTTACTATTAAATTTGATTATTTTATGGTTTTGAAGGGCACAAATAACTTGTCATCATTAAAGCTAAAGCCCATAATGAAAACCAAGGTAAAATATCCAACATTTTAAATTAAAAATTCCCAAAAAAAATTAAATGAAGTTGTAGGACTTTTTACATGTCCTAAAAGTTGTTCCTAATAAGGTAACTTGATCTTGAATGTACCCTACTGTTTTCACAAGTTTGAATTGTGATGTCATTCTTGCTTGCATTCCCCCCTACTCCCCCCCCCCCCCCCACCCCCCCCCCCCTCCCACCCCCCCCCGGCCTCGCCCCTCCCACCCCCTCCCACGCCCCCCCGTCCTCGCCCCCTCCCCCCCCTGCCACACCCCCACGTCCTCGACCCCCCCACCCCCTGCCACAACCCCACGTCCTCGACCCC
>Ga0116231_10000440_pt1 | contig 71269 bp, 33 predicted proteins | sample S1TSphgellanicum_2_FD_89695 | JGI IMG/M metagenome (GOLD analysis project Ga0116231, IMG submission 89695) | Host-associated microbial communities from peat moss isolated from Minnesota, USA - S1T2_Fd - Sphagnum magellanicum MG | ecosystem: Host-associated > Plants > Peat moss > Unclassified...
AACTTCCTTCTCCAGGATCCCTTTTACTACTTTGCGAACTAATGCACATCGCAACTTGCGATACGTCCAACACCGGAAACTTTTGTAAAAATTTGTGATGAGGTTTGCGATACATATTCAAACACAAAATGCGATGCTCCGAATAACGCAAGATTGCGATTTTTTGTGAGTCTCAAAGTGTTTTGCGATACTTTGTGTATTTTAAAATTTGCGATGTTGTGAGTATGATTAAGAGGTGCGAACTGTGGAATATCGCTAACGTGCACGAAGACTGAGAGGGTCGCAAAGTTTTGGTTGTGGTATATGTCGCAAAAGTGCTGCGATGATTTAAGGTACATTATTAATTAGCGATGGTTGGTGAACCACAAGTTGCGATGCGTGTCACATCGCAAATATGGCAGGTTGTTTTTGCTTCGCAAACCCTTCCGGTTTTTTGTTTTTCCCTTCGCAAAAAGGCATAATATGTAGTAATGCAAAAACATGAAGAAGGTCAACAATCAATGAGTAATAACAATGGAACAACAAGAACATTATGAGGGTCACCAATTGAAGAATAGTAGCAATGGAATAATAATAACATCATGGGGGTCACTAGGTGGGGAACAACAAGAGGTTTGAACCAAGGAGAGTTAAATTCCCTCGAAGACCAAAAAGAGCAACAACTAAAGAACATCGACATTCAAACCATGAGAGGATGTGTGCAAGAGTAACAATTTGTTATTATTGAAGAACACAAGTTAAAGAGTAGTAGGAAAGGAGCTTGTTGAACTCTAAGAATACCATGATTGATCAATAACAAGACACCTTGATGAGCACCATCACTTGCACACCCAAACAACTTGGAGTTAGTTGAATTTTCAAAAGAATTGGGAAGATGCACCTAGTTGTACCTTCATGAAAACATGTATTGAACACGCTTTAAGAACACCAAAGAATGGTCCTTGAGTAAACGTCCTAATAATTTCACGAGAGAGAATCTAAGCAAGAAGAAAATTAATCTAATTGGAAGTTCAATCCTTGGCAAATAACAAGTGGGGACATGAGAAGGAATGGGGGGAGGGGGTTTTAAGTTCTAGAATGACATCGCATGAAAGTACTTTTGAAAGTTAGGGTTTAACAAACCTTTAAGATTTGATCACTAAAGAAAATTTTTCCTTTTTAAGGATTTTCATCTCAACCATTGAATAAATTTCTCCAATTCTTCCAAGGATAATGATTAGTTTGAGCTTGAAATTGTTTGGTGATTTGTGACGTGTGTCGACTTTTATGTGCATTGATAGGATGTACATTGTTTGAAGATAAATTGGAAAAAAATGTTTAGTGTTTTTAAAAAAAAAGTAATGAATCAAAAACTTTTTAAAGCCATATTTTTTGCATTTGAAGTCTAAATCAAACGATCTAATGGGAGGTAAGTGTGCCCAAAGCTCATCTATAATCCATCTTTGGACCCAAAAGGTAATTACTAACTTTACTTTTGGTGTTGGTAATATTAATGATTAATAAAAGCACTTGAAATGTGAATCAACCATTAAAAATTTAACTATGCTTTTCAATATGTTTTGGAAGAACTTGTTATCACTTAATGGAATGATGGCTTGCCTTACCAAGTTTGTCACATTCCTAGGCCCACATCAACTTGCCTTTTTAAGCTCATTCCATAGTACATTATTTGTTTAATTTCATGTTTTTTTTACTAAAATTAGATTTTAGTTTATAGATTCAAAGTTGTTTTGGTAATTCAATGATTAAGTAGATTAATAAAATGGTTTTTTTTGGCAACTTTGGTTTTTAAGTGAATAAATAAATTTTTGGTTGTATGTTTATGAAGTCAACAAGTTTTGAGTAACAAATTATAATGATGATGATCATTTATCGATATTAGTTTAAGTAAGACATTTTAAAGTTCCATAAGTCATTTTTTGGATAGTTCCAAATTGGAATCTAATTACTTGATTTTCAAGTTAAAATAAATGGAAAGGTGTATTTTTGGATTTGGGTAAAAACATAATCAAAAGAGCCACCCAAGTGAGTGGACATTCCTTAAAATTGCATTTTTGTATGTTTGAAAGATCACAAGTGAAATATATTAGTTTCGATTACCATATTTTTTTGGAATATTTCCATTAATTGCAAAGTTTACATGTTCAAAATTTGACACAAATAAAAATAAAATTACATGTTCAAAGCACTCAAACTTTAAAAGTGAACAATCCTTGTTTTTTTCAAATGTTTTTTTTCCCTATCAAATGTGCATCATTCCTTATGAAAATTGGAGAGGATTTTAATATTGATGATTAGAAGGGCAAAAGGACTTGAATTTATGAATTTTTTTTTATGACCCATTTGAACACATTTGGATCAAAAGTGTTTTTGACCTTGAAAATTATGAATTTTAAAAATGTGCTTTCATCAAAAGTTGTTCATATTTATGTGATAGAAGGCATGAATGCATAATATAGATGATGTAAAATCAATTTATAGTCAAAATGTATTTATATTTTAAATGCAGTGTTAAATGAAGTGCTTGAAATATAAAATTTGAAGTTATAAACCAACACAAAAACAACACGTTTCATGTGCAATCCTTGGAAAAGGACTTTTAGTTTGGCACTCTTATTTCTTGTAATCGTGTTTTCACCCATCTAAGTTTTTTTCTTTTTGGGTTTATATACTTTTTCAACACCATAATCACAAATATATTTTCAGTACATTATACACCAATTTGCATCTCATTTCTCTTCAATTGAATTCAAATTCTATTCAATTTATTTAAAATAAATTCAAAATTTGAAATTCAATGCAATTCAAGTTGCATTAATGTCATTCAATATTTTCATTTGAATGGAACTTAATTTTTACAAAATCAATTGATTTTGAGTAGTATTTTGTATTGGTGTTTTTAAAGATGTCAATGATATGACTCCCCAAAGAATGGTGTGTTGGATGCAAGCAATTAGCAAAATGAATCTATAAAATAAATGTATGTTTGTTTATTTGGGTGTCCCTTTCATACCCATCTATTTGGAGTATTGTCGATATAAGAAAAGTGGACACAAAATCTTAACATTTTTCTCAATTTCTTGACACAAACATTCCATGAATAAAAAAAATCTTGAATGTAAATTGACGAGAAATTTTTTAGCTTCAAAAAATGAAGATTTATAATTTGAAGGGTTTATGGTCTATAATTTGATGCAATAAACTTCATGAAAGAAGAAAAGAGAGGAATATGTAAATGTTTCTTTCTCATTAGAAAGTTGAAACATATTGTGATGAAAATATTTTTGATATTTATCAGAAGGATTGATCAATTACTTTTAAAGGGAAATAAAATAGATTGGTAAGAAAAGAAGGTTAGTTGTGGTTGAGCGAATGCACTAAAATAATTGGTAGGACATTTTTTTCCTTCTTGCTTATTGTTTTGGAACTAACATTTGATTTCATGGCAAGGTTGTGCAAGGTCACATAATTGTAATGTTGGTTTTTTTGGGTTGTTTCATGGTTTGTAAACAATGGTTTGCATACTAGATAACATTCATGAAGGTGGCAAAACAATTGTGATTATGGTTTTTGTGATTTGTTTTTGGTAGTTGATAATACCATGATTGGTGAATGTTGTAGCCTTTGATAGGGAATTACATGTTTAGACTATTGTCATCAACACATGAAAAGAGGTTTTGGCTAGGTCACGAAATTTTATTGACTAAATGTTTTTTCATGTTGTTTATATGTATGTTAAGCAATTACAACAATTCTTCAAGGGATTATGGCATTATTGCATTTTGAAAACATTGTGGTAACCATTTAGGTTATCTTGGACTTCACAAACACCACATGTATGTTGTCTTTTAAAGTGCTTTCAAACACATAACTCTTTTCTTCTTAAATTTGGGGTTGTAGTGAGGATTTGTAAAAGGTTGTAGATTTATTTGCAATTTGACCATGACACACATAGACCTTATTCATACATCACCGATGGATTGTGGGGATCGATGTTAAGGTTGTGATTTTCACAAAATTTCAATTTTTGGATAGGGTTATTTTTACATTCATTTTTTCAAAAAACATGATTAATGTTAGTGTTTTAATGCTTTGTAAAAGCTCAAGTGTTAAATATGATATTGGGTAGTTGATGATATTGGGTTGTCCATTTTCCTAGGGTTCATAAGACTAATAATGCAAGTTCTTTTGGAGGGTCAAAATTATCTGCATATATGCTACTAAAATGCATTAGGGAGGGAACTTCTTTTCTTGTAGAGAGGATTGTAATGTTCATGCCATTGGTAGCCTTAACGATGTGCAACATTTATAATTTCGTTGTTGCAAGCTTTTATGCAATACTCAAATGAACCTAGAGTGTTCAAACTTTTGATGTAAGTTGCAACGTGCTAATAGGATATTTGCAAGAGTCAATTTTGCTTCGAAGATAATATGGAGCAATGATTTTTCTTTCTTTCTCCTACAAAGCTATAGTTCTATACTTGAAAGTCAAAGTTTTGAAAAAAAAAGATGTTGCAACTTATTGAAAACCTCCATCTGTGAAACCTCTTTCTTTCAAGCTTTGTGTTGGTGTTGATGTTTTTGTAAGTACCCAAAACTGAAAAAAACTATTTTGGATATGAGTAAATGTCCTTTGGTAAAAAGAAAAACACAATCACATTTCGAGTTTTTGTAAATTCTAATACGTGTACAAAAACTTGAACATTGGTTGTTAAGAACTCTTGACCTTTTCTCTTTGTTCTTGCATTGCTAGACGTGACTTCTCAAATCAACCAAAACTTGTGACATTCTCAGCAGCATCTTGTGTTAGTTCAGGACGAGGAACTCATATAAATAATCTCTCTCATGTATGTCTGAGCAGCGTATATAATCAACCTAGTGTAACTGAGGCCGGCGATCGAGCGAGTTCAATAGACTTACCATATGGTTCCCACGAAGATGGTATTCCCGCATTCCTACACAAACAAAATCGCCGAAAAAATATCTTAGTAAAACAGTACTAGTACTGTGATGCGTTTCCCATGTCCTGCAGGCCTACTGAAGCAGATAGACTGAAAAATTTTCAGCTTCTTCGCAAACCTCTGATGATCTAAGCTCAAAGATGGACCCCTAGACGAGGCTTGTAGCTAGATTGAGCAGTAGCTGTATACGAGATCAGTACCTGATCCAGCAGCTGTCGGTGTAGCCAGCGCACGAGCTGTGCAAAGCCAGGTGCAGATCATACAGGAGCAGAGCAAAGTCTGAAGGAAGAGTGTTACAGATCTCGTGGAGCAGACGCGGCCGGAGCTGGCTGCCATAGTTCGCTAGTGAAGCTCGAGATAACTCACACAGTAAACAACAACAACAAACCAACGACAAAAACACCCAAAAAACAACGGCAAAAACACCCAAAAAACAACGGCGGCACAATATGGAAGTAGTGAGTGTATTTTCGTGTGAAGAAAGGAGATGGTGCCCAACACGCCTTTAGTTTCTCTAACTTATCTACTTGCTGATCTAAATTTGTGGGCTTCTAGATCTTTACATTTGTTTGGAGGGGAATAATTAATTAAGTCACATTTTTATCAATCTCTATATCACCTTTTTGACTACAACCTACATAACCCTTTAGGAAACACACAACAAGTTAGGAATATGCATATATTTGGAGAGATGAAGAAAATGAAAGTTGAAAGCAATTTGGGTTGAAAAGACTATGTCTTTGAATTGTGGTTTTAAAAAAAAAACTATCTGGTGTTGGATATGATCCAAAAGTTGTCAAGTAGTGATTTTTAATTCAAATTTTTCAATGCAAAACAAAACACATACATCTTCATTGTTTCACAATTTGAAACAATGATGTTATGCCTCATGTATGTGAGAAAATTTGTTTTTCTATACAACATGGAGTGTGTAGGTAAAAAAGAGGCATTTTTTTTTTTTGGGTGTGTTTTTTATATTCTAAGGTTTTCCCACTCATTGTCATCCTTCAAGAGACATTGTTTCACCATAATTTTATCATATCACACCTATCATATCATAAAGCCAGCACTTGAACATGTGATGGTTGTTCTGTGTTGGTTTCCACTTTGTTGAAAACTCGCTTTTGCCATTTGATACTTGTCTTTGGTATTGTACATCTCCTCTAGGCCATCACAAACAATAACTTTTATGAGTGTAAATCTCCATACTCCCCTAAGGTCAAAGAAAAGCTCCTAATAAATTTTGGCCCTCTCATTGAAAACTTCAAAAATTGTTGTGAGGAATCACATCAATAGTTAAAATAATACAAAAATTACAATTACATTAGCATAATTATAATTTATCATCTCTCATTCTTTAGTAAATGTCCCAATATTAGTCCTTGCACAATAAAAATATAATTAACATATTACCAAGTTAATATAATTAATATTAACTAGATAATATTAACAAATTACCTAGTTTGGAATTGTCTTTGTACCTATTAGCTTGTGAAAATTGCAAGCATCTCAACTAGTAGGCTAAAAGAAATTCAAACTCAATTATATGAAATTCAAAATTAATTTTATGATTTTTTTTTTTTGTGAATTTTGACCTTTTGTGGTCTTATCATTTGGATTGCCTCTCATATTTTCAATTTGTTGTTTTGATCAAACTTTGGATCTCTGAAATTGGATTTGGTTCCATTTGTTGCATATTGTGATTGGGTTTTCATTATTGATTTTAATGACCCAAAATATGAGTGGATGCAAAAGGTTATGGACTAGGTAATTGGCAAGAGCCACAAAGTTGTTGGACATAACCATCCCTTGTGCGAATCAAGATGTCTTCTTTTCATCCATGTAGAAAGTGATTATGAAATTTTCATCCAAGGAGTGAAAGGTTACAGAATTATTGGGTCATTGAGAGAGCCCAGAGTGATACCTTGTACTAAATAGTAGGTAAGGTTATACAAAGACTATACAAAATACATACAGATTGTACTATGTGAAAAACATACATACTATACCATGTACATGAATACTATACCATACGATGACATGCATACGCTATGATGGAAACATGTAGTGCCAGTAGACTGTGCGTACAATAATGAGAGTAAAGTACGTAAGTTAAGGCCATTTTTCTACGCTGAGCGCCAAACCCTAATTAGGCCGCTCTGAAGAAGAGGAAGGGTTTTGACGAAGGGCACGTACAAAACGGAGTTCGATTGCGGAAGAAGAAGAGGAGGAAGAAGAAGCGATTTGCGCAATCAGGAAACAAGCGTGTCACCATGAATGCTCCAGATCGATATGAGCGCTTCGTGGTGCCCGAGGGCATGAAAAAGCAAGTCTCTAGAGCACGCTGCCTTTTGCCTCTCTCAAGAAATTGGTTTTGTGGTCGGATTGACGTGCAGGAGACTCGATCCATTTTTCTAGTTCTAGAAAAAAGTTTATCTTATTCTCAGCTATTTAGAAGTATCCCTGAATGCTGAAGAGGAAGAAGGCGACATCATCGCGATGACGATGACGATGACGATTTTGGTGCTCTGCGTCTGATTTTGATGGCATTATTGGCAGGGTCGCTTACGAGAGAGACATGAAGATTATGAACGCGGCGACCTTCACTGTGCAGCGTGAGGACCATACAGTTGGGAATGTCATTCGCATGTATGAATCTTTCCACCTTCCAATTTTCCCCTGCAATTTTCTCATTCTAGGGCAAAGCCATGCTTCGCAACTTCTTGGGATGCGATTTAGGGTTTAGATTCCGGGGCTCATGTTCAGCTCCGTTGATCAGGGTCTCTTGCTTGTCTTGATAAGGCATATGGTCATGCGTTCATCTAGGTGGCAACATTTTTGGTGGTTGCTGCTTTCACAAAGGGTCTTTTTCTTAATTCAGCAGTTTTCAACTTTTTCATAAAGAGATTGAAAACTACTTTTCTCATGACAGCTTATTGGAGACAGCTTACGTTTGTTGGATGCAATTGCAGGCAGCTTCATCGGGATCCAAGTGTACTCTTTGCTGGTTACAAACTGCCACACCCCCTGCAATACAAAATGGTGGTGAAGGTTAGGTCTTCCTTATCTTTCTTGATGGCAAAAAAACCTGCCCAGCTTCATCATGCCATTGTGTTCTACCATTTGCTAATATTGTCTCTGAACGAGGAATATGACTGATTCTATTCTGGGGCAACATCCACAGATTCAAACAACAAGTCAGTCCTCGCCAATGCAGGCATACAATTTGGCCATCACTGATCTGACCAAAGAGCTTGACCATTTAAAGGCAGCATTTGAGGTATGCCCACTTCATCTTGTGATTTCAAACTACAGAAAAGTCAGTATTGCAGCTCCATCTTTTCCATAAAAGTGGTCAACAAATATCCCTTTTGTCATCAAGGATCAAATTCATGGGGTTGTGGGTGCTAATTTGAAGTCTATAAGCGCTCATCTGTCATGGTGGTGTGACTGCAGCAAGAGATGGCACAAAAGCAGGCAGATTACTACTAGCTGTGAAAGTATGGTGCCACAGAATAAACTGAAAACCCAAAGATTGTAAGGAAATAAATGCGGGCCATTGATGTCTTTCACAGGTTTAGCTCAATTCCTGGCAGGGTCCTGTCCCTGTTTCTTGCAAAAAAACTCCTTCTTGGTTACCAATCACTGGAAACATGAAATTGTGCAAGAGAAGGACTGTACATATTGAAGCTTAAACAGTAGTTTTGAGTTCCATTTTTTGATCATATTGAACTACAGAACATGGCAAGAATATTTAACATGCATGTAAGCCAAATTCTAAGCTTTACTGAAAGGTTGGTGGGGTCCTTGGAAGAACAGTGAAAAACCTTGTGTCATCTAGCAAGCGGAGTTACAAACTCTGAATGATAAGCATACTAAGATGTAAGGACATGGGACAGATCATGTCAGGATAATTTCAATTGCTAGCAGAATGTCTGAGGGTTCAGATCTGCTATTTTGTGAAATGGGTATCAAATTTTTGCTGTTGCAAACAGTAGGCAACAACTACACATTGAGAGTAGTTTTAACAAACAGTATGACCGGCTTGTCTTTTGCAAAGGAGATTCTCAGGATGCATGCATATTGCAATTTGTTTTTGTTTTGCAGATGGAATTGATGTATGTAGGTCATAAAAAGTCTGTAGGGGTTGTTACATCAATTTGTGTTGATAGCCAGTGTGGTTGACAAAATTTGCCTCATTGCTTAAAGAAATGTTTTTGCTAGAAAAGAATTCATGTCTCCTTTGCAACATTTTAAAGATGAATCTCTTGCTTCTTCATATGCATGTTTTTAGGTGGGTGACCCATTGCTGTTCAAGAATTGCAAGCCTGATTATGATCAGACATGATCCAGCAAATTGCATTGCTCAGCATCTAATTCCTCATAGAAGATTTCACAGCCTAATCCTCGGTGGGGAACTCCTAGTTGAACTGGATCCAGTTTGTTTTCAATTTTCTGATGTAGCTTCATTGGATTATCCACAAGAGAAATTAGCCAAATTTGGCTACAGCTAAGAGAGGAAAGTAGAAAATTTTAAGAGTCCTGATATACTTTGGTCACCTGCTGGAACCTATTGTCTAAAATATGGCGATTTCATAATGGTTCTCTCACAACTTCAGAGCATTTTTTTCACAAAAATCATTTGAATACTGGATTCTTTTTGGTAACCAAGTGGCGAAAATTTGGCCAAATAAATAGAAACACTGTAAATTAATTTGGTTAACCTTTCTACAATATTTTGGCCACCTGCTTGAACCTATTGTTTAAATTTGGTGATTTCAGAAATATTTTCTTGCAAATTTGGAGCTCTTTGTCACAAAAATAAATTGAATGAGTAGAACTGGATTTTTTTGGGGTCACCAAGTGGCCCTGAGAAAAAAAAAACGCTGTAAATTAATTTGGTTCACCTTTATACAATATTTTGGCCACCTGCTGGAAACTTATTATCTAAATATGGCGATTTCAGAATTTTTTTCTGTCAACTTGGGAGCATTTTTTGTCACATAAATCACTTGAATGAGTAGCACTGGAATTTTTTTGGGGTCACCGAGTGGCGAAAATTTAGCCAAAAAAAGAGAAAAGAAAAGAAACGCTGTTAAAATTAATTTGAATCACCTTTCTACACCAAAGGAGGAGCTAGGGGAAGGTCGACGTAGTAACAAAAAGGCTCTGGTTCCTCAGCAGCTTGTGACTCTTTACAGTGTGCAATTGCGCCTTGGATTGCACACTCGAGCTCAGACACGGAGTTGCTACAAAGTTGGACTACTGGCGTGCCGCGGGTACTGGCGCGCATAACTGTCGATCGTCGTCTAGAAGTGACGACTCCCGGCGCCGTTGCCGTTGCTTGAGCTAATCTGCAGTTACATGAGAAAGACGGGAAGCTTCGGTTGCTGCTAGAGACCGCCCGCGGCGGTGGCGGTAGTCGTCGTTTATGATGGGAAGCTTCCGGCCTAATATTGCAGCTCTTGGTGTCTGCAACAGCTTTGCAAACCGCGCCGGGTTGATATTCTCTGCTTGATTCTTGATCAGCAGCTGAATTGAGCTTCTTCGAGCTGGGTTTCAGAATCTTCACGTATTTGTGAATGTACTCCCGTGCCTTTGCTAAGCCAGCAGCACTTTGGTCCTTGTGTCTCATGTGATCGATACCACTGGTCATGATACTTGCGGCCACCACGTCTATATCTGATCCGGCAGAGTATGCTATCTCGCCGCTGCAATCGCTGAAGTAAGTCTTCTCCGAGAGAACTGGACAGTGAACGACGTCGGTATTGTTTTTGGGATTGCATACTATGTAGCTGCGGCTATCATCTAGAACAGCTTGACTGAGATCTGCAGCAGGCTTCTGCCGTTGTTGCTGCTGACCATTTTTTCGGGCTTCCGTCACTACTAGTGGGGTCGACTTGAACACCGACTTCTTCTGCGCTCCGAACAAGCTGAGCTTCCACTTGAACGGAGGTTTCAGCCATGTGGAGATGTTGCAGGAACGAGCTGCCTCTGAGTACTGTGAGCTGCTATGTGTACTGAAAACCTCTCCTCGTAGGTTGTGTGCTTTCGTGTCTGATCTGCTGGCCGATTTAGTTCGAAACTCCAGCTTGCCGCTCATGCCGAAGTAGGAATCCTGTGAGCTGCCGGCGCTGGAATCCCGTGAACTGCTGCTGTCTCTACTCGACTCGTCTCTGTCCGTCGACGACGAATCCCTCCGATCTCTCGGGTCCCACCAGCTGTTGTTGCAGCTTCGGGAGACGTTTGAACTTCGAGAATCGTTTGAATTCGAGAAGTTGGCGACCGCGACGTTTGTGCCGTTCGCGCAGAACGCAAATGCCTTTGGCCGGGGCGGACGTAGTACGTCTGCAGGCTGATCGGGTAGCTCGACTCGTGGAGGCCGTATAAATACTTGCGACGGATCACATGATACCAGCTGTGTCCGGTTAGTCTCCTGCTCCATTGCAGCAGAGGAGGACGAGAGGTCCCGCACCATTTGCAGACGAGGGGGAAGATGGAGGGGAAGAAGCTGCCCTTTGAAGAACAGCTCATCTGCAGGAGAGGTGGCAGCTGACGCGGGACCTGTGCGCGTGATTAAGGAAGAAGACATGGAGTTGAACGCAAACTCTTGTGCATATGAGGTGGAAAAAGATCGATCCACCTGCCGCAGCTCCGTTGTCAGCGCCCCCCCACCAACTGACAAGGCGCCGTTGTCTTTACCGAACAGCTTTCGCCCCTGCAATGGTCCAGCCTCAGCATGATCTCCCGACGACCAAAAGAAGGACTCGGCGGCAATCTCCCACTCATCGACACATGACTCGATCACGTCCACATGACCTTCAGGTCTACGCGATTTGATCCCTGTCAGATCTCGACAACTCCAATTGTCGTCTTCCATCGATTTCGCGGATACAGGACTCTACGTCGGTAAGCTAATTTCTGTCTGGAATCAAAATTTCTTGAGGCCTACAGACTATACCCCAAAAGCGCACCTCCCGCTTGGTCAACCTCGAGACACCAGCTGCTGAGGAGCTGGGACACCGGTGCTAGACCTTATACAGAAAAGACAAGCTAGCTAGAGACAAATCTCAAGACATGAGCGACGACAACAGTCTAGAAAGCAGATTTTTCGGGGAGATGGTCATAACAGATTGACGTCTCCAGAGAGAATTTCCGGGAGCCTATCGAGATGCTGCACTTCAGCTACTAATTCGTCCTCCAGTTCAGCTTCAAGGGGAAATGGACACGATCCTCTTTCCCCTAAATCACATGGAATCTACAAAACTGGTAAAACATTCAGCTTCTGCTCAATCTCATGGAACTTTTGTTGTACAACGCAGACACATGCAGGAAAACTGTGAAACTTGCTGGATTCTAAACAAAAACCTTGATGGAGTGATCCAATCTTCCCTGGAGCTCGCGATTCGTGCACACCAAAAGAAAAAAAATTTATACCGAAAAAATAAAGAAGTCACTCGGAGAAAAACAAGTGCTTGAGAAAGAGAACTCAAAAGAAAATCTCCAGGGAAACAAAGAAGAAGAGTCGAGGGCGGGTGCGCGGCAGGCAGCTGCCCAGCACAAAGTACTTCGGATCACTGCAACCGGGTGGGGGGCATTTAATCTTCTTTCCCCCAAAGAAGACAAAAAGAAAAATCTCGTCAGACAGAAAAACAACATGATGGAAACAAGAGTTTGTCAGACGGCAAATTAAACATCAGACTTGTGTCCATCTCATGTAATTAATGTATATTTTCAGCTCATAATTTCTTTGTAGATTATATATATTATTGTCTTTTTTTTTTTCTTTTTTTGTTGGTTTTGGGAAGCTTTGTTGTCAAATTTGTGATGTGGCAAAAGTGATGATCATCCATAGGAAGATTTGATCAAAATTTAACTTTAAATGAGGTATGATTTTAAAGAAAAAATTAAAGTAACCGTAGGAAGATTTAGCCAAATTTTAACTCTAAGTGACCTATGATTGTTTTTCAAAAAACAATTAAGCAGCCTTAGGAAGATTTAGGCAAATTTAAACTACCTGTAAAGGAGATATGATTTTTTTATAAAAGGCATCCAAAAAAGATTTACCCAAATTTTAACCATAAATGAGATTTGATTAAAAAATAATAATAATAATTTTGTATACCCAAGGTTCTCGAGAGCTTCAAATCATGACAAAAAAAACCCCAACACCCTTTAGAGGTTGAAAAATAGGATATTCTTTTTTAGGCTCCCCCTATTAATGGATTGAGAGGCAAACATGGCCTTGTGGACACTCTTGTACAAAGTGTTTAATTGTGCATGTAGGAGAAGGGCATTTCAAGCACTTTATGTTGGTGTGGTTGGTGCCGATGCCTCTCGATATATATGTATGGTGACATTGCAAACATTTAATGCTGATCGAATCCCCTCCTTAATACGAGTCTTGATAACAGATTCTTCCAATTAAGGAACTTCAGGTTGCATATATGGGAGATCAGTTAGCAGCCTGCCTGAGGAGTGCATTCTGTACCTTCGATTAACCACCGAATAAATTAAGTCATTGGCTTGATGCACTTTTATGCTAGTGAAAATTCAGAACAGTGGATTTTTTTAATAAAAATTAATCTTACGTTTAAGTATTTTTATGAAATCGAATTTGAATACCTTGAATTTATAACTTCATGCATGTATAATAAGAGTGGATATTTTGTGAGTATTGTTTAAGTAACAACACTTGGCTCAATTTCTGTATTGTCTAATAACAATGTACAATTGCTCCATGCAAAACAAAATTGCATATCTGTGATTTTGTGTGTGTATGGCGAACCTGTTTGACACAAGTTGCAATGAATCATAAATTGTTTCATGCAATTTATTTATGAGAGAATTAATCACAAAATTTTCCCTCCTAGCACTAATTAAGATTTTTTTCTAAAAATTAAATTAGTTTTTAAGATTTCGAAATTATTACATTTTTCACGATCTATAATAGTCTACTATAAAGTTGTCATGAGTAAATGAAATTATTCATACTGTTATATCCTGCCATAATTATGACTATTTCCAGCAACACAACTTCATATTTTTGTTTAAAACATTTTCATAATTTTAAAGGATTGTGCAACAAGAAGGAATTTGGGTCCTTTTATGGTTTTCTAGAGCAAAAGTGAGCTCGGAGACAGAGTGATAAATATATTTTTTCAAATTTCTTATGTTGCATCATTGGCTAGCATCTTTAGCATTAAATGGTGACGTGTTTTTAGAACCTGTCTAGATGATGAAAAAACACTAATGCTACCAAACTAGTATCAAAGTCCAATTGTGATGAATTTCATTTTTTTTTTAAAATCAGAAAAATGGGAATATTGTGACATAATATGCCTTTTTTAAATTTAAATTTTCTTATTTTGGCGAAATTTCGCACCCAAAAAAAAAAAGGCTGCTCAGAGGTCCTGTTGTTTCCACCAAAACTCCAGCAATCTTTAGGCACATGAAGGAAAAAATGTTTTTGTGGTTTCCCAGAGAGCATGAAGCTTGCAGGCTCTGCCACATCCCACTCTTTACAAGAGATTTACTCACTTAGTACTTAGTAGTAGTGTGTTTTTTTTGGGCAAATTTGTACAGAATGATTTTTTTTTTTTTTTTCAAAATGGTGAAGATTTATTACTCACAAATGAACAATGATATGATTGGGAAATTATGGAGGTTTTTTCTTTTTCTGCTAGTGTAGTGACTTCCACTGCCACTAGCTTTTTGCTGGTCATCATTTCATATCATTCTACAGTTTTGGAATGGAACATATGCAAAAGTTGCATTTCAAGGGTGTAGTCTACAGTTGCCAGGTAAAAAGCAAGTTTTGGGACAGACCAGCATAAGTGGCTGGAAATTCTGACTTCATGTTTCCTTTTTTTTAAAACTCTGGTTAATATCGAGTTCCACAAATGTATGTGACCGGTGAATTTTTTTCAATTTTTTGGGTCTTTTTTTCACCAAAAACAAGAGGAAATTTCAGGATTTTTTTCTGGTTTAAATTTGAATAATTTTGCTGCATTTTATCAATTTCATCAATTTTCACAAAATTGAAAGAAAAAAAGTATTTGACCTGGCACCCACCCCATCCATTGAAAGCCCATTATGACTCAATTGTCGATTAACCACAAGCTGAGTCAGCAAGGTTCCACATTAGTTGTATCCTATTGCGTGAACCTCCTCCTTCCACCTCATTCAAACTAGGCAACTTATCCATGTACAGGGATAAAGGCCCTTTCACACATAGGGTTGAGCTATCAAGTTTTTTAATAAAAAAAAGGATATCCTTAGAGGTTAGGGCTCTTTTGGTTAGTGGCTACATTTTTGTGTTAGCTATAATCAAAACTTTGTCGTTGTTCACATGTATGTTCATTTTTCTATTTTAGTGTACCTATTAACCTTTGCCCCTTATCATGGTTCATGTTACCTATCCTACTTCAGCATACTTACCTACTCTATCATTGTTCATGGCTATTGAGAGTGTGGTAGTGACAAGTGACAAAAGCCAAAGTGCCTCTCTTCTTCCAATCACGTGTCTTTTCTTCATTTCACAACTCAATGGCTCATTTGCTCTTGTCTTCTTCATTTGAGAGAGAGCTCTCTTTGCACATTCTTTGTTGATCATTTAGGTGTATTTTGTTTTCTTTTGTGCACATTTTGATTTCAAGTCCATCATCTCAACTACATTTGTTTGAATTCTCATTTTATAGCTTGTTTGTAAGTCTTCTTTTCTTTATTTTGGGAAGTTGTGTTTCATGTGCATAGTTTTGCAAGTGTTTGAAGTTTTCTTTTCTTCTTTTAGCATCTCAACATCATCACAATACTCCAACTTCATTGTGTCTTCATTTCATTATTATTATTATTATTATTTTAATTTGTATTTTTAAATTTCTTTCTTGTTGCAATATTTAAGTAGACTATTGTTTTGTGTGTTGTAGGTCTTCTAAGTTTTCAATTGATTTTTTAAAAAAAAGGTTAAAGAACAATTGTTATGCTAGAATTCAATGCCAATAATTACAATTTTGTGTGATTCAATTTCAATTTTTTTTCCTATTCAACAATTTTTGTTTTGTTGCAGTTTCACTTCTTCCTTTTTAACAATCTTTATTCTACTTCCTTTTCATTTTTTCTTCTTAGATTAGGTCAATCCTTTTTTTTGGGGCATTATGCTTAAGTTTTAACCTTGTAATGTGTTGAAAATGAGGCCATAAAAACTTGATTTTTTTTCTACCTAATGTGATGATTTTGTTGTAGCATTTTTTACAACATGGTCCTTAATGGAATTTTTTTGGACATTGACATGATGTTGATTTAGGCCCACTTTAGATGAAGGTTTAGGGTCCAATTTCCTAAGAACCAATTTGGAATGATTTGAAGCTAATTGAATCCTTGAGTTAGATTGTGCCTTGGCCCTTATTTTGATTCTTGGTTCTCCAAATCAGGAGCTCTCCTTTTAGCACCGTTTTTTGGTTCAAACCAATTATTTTCCCTCCAAAACATGTGTCATGTAAGTTTAGCTTCAATTTACCACTTTTTTGTCTTGGACCCTCGTCTAAAGGCCTTGGGATCAATTTAAAGCTTTCAACCAATAAGATTGTTTTAATTCATTTGTCCCTGGACCTTGGACCCTCATTTAAAGTCACCTTTAGTTAAAGTTGGAAGATGTAGTTAATCATGCACATGTTTTTGGTTAAAGAAAAGGAGGCCATGAACAAATTTCAGTCTAGTTGATAACAAGGTTGATGTTAAATTAGAAGGTGTTGAAATGTTAGGGATAGAATAGAGTTCCATTCTTGAACAATACTTGGGAAACATGCCAAAGAAAATACATTGATAATTTGATTTTTCATTTGTAGAAAAAACATTGACTATCTAATTTTGATTTTGCATTTATACAAAGAGTATTGACATTTTGAATTTGATTTTACATTTGCAAAAAGGACATTGACATTGTGAATTTCATTTGTGTTTGTAGAAAAAAGGTCAATTACATTGAAGGTTTTTGAACATTGTTAGATTATGTCACAAACTTAGCATCTCACGACTTAATAATGAATTAATGGATTATCATGATTTAATAATGACTTATTAGATAATCATAGGGTGAAAACATGGTAAAGTATACAAAAAACATTGTTGAAAAATTATCAAGTTAAAAAAGAGGTAGTTTTTCATGAAAACACAAGAAAGTAGATTCAAATTTTATTCAAATTTCATTTTGAAACTATTGAACTTTCAATTGGGTTTTTTGTAAGTCAACTACAAAATTTCAAAAACTTTGGAATATTAAAAGTAAAAAATAAGTAGGTTTGAAATTGACTGGTCAATATGGTGTTCAAACCTACTTTTTCATTAGAAAATTAAATGAAATATACATGTATGAAGTTATAGCATAAAGATCATTGTATATTCAAGGGCCCCATTAGAAAAAAAAATGTATTTTCTCTTTGGTAAAATATAATTGACACATAATTGAATCAAATGGTACATTGCAAAAAGTAGGTTTTAAAAGTTACTTGCATTTAGAATAGTCTCCTTGAAACCTACTTTTGCAATGCAAAACTTAAAAATCAATGCATAATAATGAAGAAGTATATTGTTATTTATCATTCAATTAAAAAGATTGAATGTATAACAATTTTGTGATGGGTTTTGGTCCTATTTTTTGTTCATTTCACAAGTAGACTAATAAGTACTTTTAGTTGTACACTTTACCGTGCTTTCACCCTACAACTTAATACTTTATTTGTTAACACATTTATCCATGTGTCAAATGTGTTTTCAATGCATGATACTTGCGTGTGTATAATGTACAAACTTATGAATGAACAAACTTCACACGATTTTCATTAATAATTTGTTGTATGCTAAATTTATGATGTAGTTTATTTATTTATTGGATCTAATCATACATCAAAATTCAGCTAATTAAGATGTTTAGTTATGATCATACTGTTTTTAGGTTTTGTATGTTCCTTTTATGATGATCAACAATCTTTTTAATGAAAACTTTCAATTTGTTTTAAAGTTGTGATTTTTATATTAAATAATAAATAAATATTTGATAATACATTATGTTTTGAAAATGTTAATGATTATGATCATTTTAAGTTGTAAAATGTTCTTTGATTAAGATGTAATTGGATTAAGTGTTGTCTTTACTTTTTTACAAAAATGATGTGAAATTTTTTAATTCATGAAAAATGGTAAACTATTATTAAACAAGGCATTTTAAATAATTTTTTTGAAATTATTGATGTACAATTACATAAAGATAGAATCATGAATCAATTGCATATTCATGATTTATACGACTTGTTTCATTCTAAAGGCCTAAATCAATTATATGTGATTTTAAAAAAAATTCAAAGTGAGTGCATTTTTACATGTTATGACTTTTGATATTCTATGTATTTCTTGTTTTAATACAAAGTGTGTACATAGTACCATGGAAACACCCTTGGAATATTGGATGTTGTGTCAGCAAAAACATTGTAAATGCAATCTAATTATTTAACATATTCACAAAAGAAGGGCAAGGTTGAAGATTGTCAAAAAAATCATCAAGGTTCACAACATTTACACATTGAATTGTTGATCTTACGTATGTTTTTGAAAATCCAATATGAAATCATCTCCTAGGAGTTCCTACATGAAAGAACATGGCTCTGCAAAATTTTGGTTATCTTGTGTGTCACATTTTGGTACATGACGATAATTCACATCACTGTGAACTTGCAAGTCTTGCACATGAACTAGTGTGTTGATTATTTGCTTTCTTTGGAATGCTTTGATTATTTCATAGGACCCTATGTTGAACTACTAAGGTAAGTGATGCCTATCATGTTGTTTTGTAATCAATTCCTAGAAAGAAGTATGGTGTCTAATTCTTTTGTGATAATTTAATAATTTCTTATAATAGAAGTTCAATCCATTCCATTTATCCTTGCACATTTTCTCTTCTTGTGACACTTTGGAATGAACAATCTTCTAGAGCTCCTTAGTGATCTTGTTCAAATGTTGTGCAACAAGAACCATATGCATACAAGGATCTAGCACTCCTTGTAAGTTGCATGATCGGCATGTTGACATTTGATGATAGCCATGACTTCATTTATGTTCCCAATTTCCATGTTTTTATCGATTTGCAAAAGTGGCATGACTTTTTGTTCTAAACAAACCTTTTCCTCTACTATTGTCTACTAATATTGAATTGTTCATTGTATTAATGTTCTTGCCATGCTTTGTGGTTTTGTAAAAAAATAATAATGATACAAACTAAAGATACATAGATTGAAAACTGAAGATATTAAAATTGGATATGTTTTATGTTGTAAACTAAAGATGCAATTGAAAATGTTTAGATTATGAAAATGAAGATGCGATTGAGGATGTTCAATGTTGTAAACTAAAGGCATTCACAATTTATGATGTTACAAATAGTCAATTAAAAGTGATGAAGTAAAAATGGTAAATGGAGTGATAACTTTATTTGTCTAGTTATGAAGTTGATCATTTATCACTATGATTAGTGGTGGGAATCTTCAAATTTTGAAGATTTGTAACTGACCTATCATTAATTTTATCACTAATGATAACTTTATTTACACATTGCCATGTAGGCATGCCATGTGTGTTATTTATTCACAACATGTGTGCAAGTATGAATAAGCTTTACTAATACCTATGCTATCACCACCACCACCACCACGTGTGAATGACTTTTATGTATTAGAGGTTGCAATAGGTACACTACAACAAAACATGGGCACATTCCATGGTGCAATTTGACTAAATTGTCATTCTAATGAAAATAATAGGATGACATTTCACATGATCACAACAACACATGTTTATTGTCCCATCATGCACAATGCATGTCCAATTACAAGTGTTGCATGTCCTGCTACATGTTACCCAAATCCATTACATACAATCAATGAAAAAAATTTAATTTCAAATATGATGCAAGTGTCACTTGATTGCTAAATATGCAAATAACACTTTTTATTCATTATTCTTCATTAACAATTCCAAGAAATGGTTTTAAAATGAAAAATTATAATACTTTAAAACCATAAATCTTATGTATTGAATATATTCAAATAATATTCAAGTAACCTTATTAACTTTGTTAAAATTTCATAATTGAAGGCCTTCATAATAGTCTTGAAAATAATTAAAATAAAATAACCTTTTCATCACATATATATAAAACCAAGTGTCAAAGCTTTATGAAGGCCTTGAATTTCATATAGAATTGAAACACCTTCATAACATTTTCTTGAAGAAATAATAAATTTGATTGTGAAAAAGTTGACTTTCAAAAGAATTTTTAAAAAAAAGTGGTTTCACATTAAAAACAAAGAAATTCTGAAAAGATTTTGGTAAAATTATTTAAATACTATTTAAATTTGCTTGATTTCCAAACAAATTCTATAAGACCCAAAGTTTTTTTTTGCAATGAAATTTCACAACTTGGTGACTTTTTTTCAGAAAATGAAAAAAAAATTGAAAATTTCTTATTTTAAGGGATGTTTCAACATTTTTCGAAATAAAAATTACTAAATTAACAATATCTCAACATCTAGACTAGGCATTCGTAGGTTGTCGCTCGTAGCTACATCCCACCTAGGATAGTAACTGTTTTATGCTAATTAATGCTAGGGATCCTCACTAGTGGACCTACTTGAGGAATTTGAAAAAACAAAATCCTAGCAAGGACATGTTAAAAAAGACTATTGACAATATTATGACAATATATACTCTCTATGGTTGAGTGGTTAAGATCTTGCCTTCATGCACACAAGGTTGCGGGTTTTAATCTCTCCAAGAAAAGCCTTACACAATATATGAGAACCCTATACTATAGATCCAACCCTATAGTTTGCTGCAATGTCCATGGTGGTCACTATATGGTGTCGCAAGTAGAACTAAAAATTGAAAATATGAATTTTCTTTATCTTTTTTAATTTTCTTTTTAAAAATCATCTTTTTAAAAATTATTCTCAATAAATGGAAATCAAAATTAGTATTATATTTTTTTCAAATCAATAAATATATTGTTAATAAATGAAAAATAAAAATCCACACATGGACAATGTACATGTGTACATGTCATGTACTTCACTTGGACCATAGCACTGATCCTAGTTCTCTCAATGTTCACTTGTAATTCACATTTTCAATTTTTGAATTCATGGTAGTGAATTTTCATGAAATTCATTTACAAAATGAGTGAAATGTTGAGTGAATTGGGCCCATATTTCCTTGTCACTGGTAACAAAGGAATGTAGTGATTGGTATGTGGATATGTAAGTAAGTACGTAAAGGCCCTTGAGCTGAGCAACAAGAATACAATGAAAAAGTGTTTCCTGTTCACATGTCATCCCATCCTGCATAGTGGAGTGGGCTGGTGGGTACAGGTTAACTCTGGCACTCCTGTGTACCTAAATTGACAACCGAGTAAAAGTTGCACTTGCTTCAGACCATTTCGGTAGTCTCCAGTTGACAGGAAATTTAAGTTTCCAGTCAGACCAAAGAGATTATAATGCTAATAAGTGCATGATGCAATTTGTGAAGAAAAAAACTGCCAAAAGTTGGAACTTAAAAGTTCTTCGTGAACCCAATTGCCATGCAAAGTGAGTTAGGAAGGAAGAGAGAGTCTGGACGTACTGCACCATGAATAAATAATAAGGTATGTTCCAGTGTTGTTCGGTTATATATGGTTAGGGTGGATATGAACCATGGTATGCACCCTAGTATGCACTCAGGGAAAATAAGGAAACCTAGATTTTGTATGTAACTCTAAGTTGGCAGGCAATTTGGAAATAACATGTAAAAACCTCAAAGAAATATCTCTCTACTATCTTTCATCTTTTAGGTGTGGATGGTTTAGATTGAGCTAAAATGAAAGGCAAGATGCGATCTTATGTATGTTCGTTTCCCACTAAGTGAGACCTTTACATATAATTCTCTGTTGAGTGGGATCCTAAACCTTGAAGCACTATAGTTCCTCCATTTTTCATCTTCTAGGTTTGGATGGCTATGATTGAATTTTAAAAAAAAAACACCTTCTATTTTTTTTTAAATCATTAAAATATGCATACCCTTCAAAAAAGCTCCAATCGAGGTAAGGGTACATAAGCTTTGCAAAACTATCAATCCAGATACATGTAAAGATGGATCAACGCTTAAAATAAGGTTAGGGTACATAGGTTTAGCATTTACCCTACATTTACAATAAGGTATATGAAAGTAAATGCATGGTGAAGAGTAAGTAAGGTGTATTGAAATATGTGTATGTACAATGCTTGTGCAAGAATGTAACATTGGCAAACATTGAAAAACCTTTATTAATGTATTCAATGAATTCTTAGAATGGCAAATGGCAATAGAAGCTAAAGGGATTTCCAAGAGAATAATAGGGTAATAATCCTTGTTCAAGATTTTTAAAAAACATTATTTTTTTGGCAGAGTGTGGAAATGTATATATTGCAATAAAAATGATTTTGGCATATACCTTCCCTTTTACCTATCTCGAAACAAATACCTTCACTCGGGTACATGGAATCCTCAAATATCTACTAGCCAAGTAAAACTAAAATAGGGTAAAATCTGAAATGTTAAATACCAATGAGGTAGGATAATCATTAAAAGCAGTTTTTTACCAGGATGACTACATAATATATTTTTACAGTAGTAATTTACTATTTACCCATGAGTAAGTACATACATCAGGGTAAAAAAAGACTTACTCTGGGTTTTTTTACTAATTGTGGGTATGGAGTAAATTTGGAACAGAATGAGGTTATTTTAGATGCCATAATGTCATCAAGGATGGCATCTACAAACCCACTTGATCCTTCTTCTATCCATGTAGTAAGCTAGCTGGGTGGGTCACTAAATATTCTAGTACTTGACACATGCACTAGGTATTGCAGGCACCAGGATTTGAACTCAAGAAGCCCTTCTGTGGAGACAATGATTCCCCCACTTCTTAATAAATAGGATTTAATCATAAACTGACACAAGATGATTGAGTTTAGACTTATTGTCATTATTATAATAATCTCCCTACCACCACCTATTTTCAAGGTACTGGGTAGTGGAGGGTGGCAAGTAACAATGACCCTGTTACAAAAATCCTGAAGTGTAAAAGCCTTAATGGAGTCATAAATTCTATAAATGTGGATAATCAGGCTTTTTCAGGCATTGATTTATGAGTCTGAAGATGTTCTGGTCACTAAGGGCATGTACTCCCTCCCCCCCCCCTCTCCTATGTGCCCTCACACATTTATATCACATGAGGTATTAAATTATTATTTTTCCTATGCACAAAATAGATGCCAAAATCTGAATATATGTATAAAGATTTTGGAAATTTTCAGTACTTCAATGGTTGGAAGTATATGGTACATAATGGAAAAACACAATGAATTTCCTAGGTTTTTTCTTTCTTTCTCATGGCACCAAGGAAGATAAGCTTCATTGCAAAAAGGGGAAGGAACACAACCTGAGGAACCGACTCAAGGGATGGAACCCAACAATGGAGGGACTTTACCACCTATTACATTGTGAGCCTTGTTAATCAAATTGAGTGTTCAACTTTCCTTAATCCTAGTATAATCAATCATACCTTGCCATATCAAATCTCTAACCTTATGGTTTCCAAGCCAATGATGCTTTGTTATGATCCATTTAGATAGTCCAAAGCTCAAGACCCCTCGTGCATCACCAAAAAATTTCTAACTTGCGATATAAAGACTTGAGTAAGCAGGTGTTGACTTGGTGATTTATTTTTCAAATATCCTTTATTTTATGTGAAACTAAATCATTCATTTTCAAAATGCATGGAAGCCCATATATTGTGATTATGAGGGCCTAGAATTAAAATAAATTTGAAATAATGTTTTAATGTGGTGATACAATGATGTACTTTCAATGTGTTTTTGACCCTTGAAAATACAAAATTTGAAGAACTTCCTTGAAGAAGAAATGTTCTTTGTTATATGAAAAAACCAAGTTGAATTTTCATGACAATTGAATGTGTTATTATGTTTTTTGTACAATTTATTACTATCATGTTTTGAAAACTACATGGATAATTATCAATTTGTGATATTTAATACAAAATTTGGTACCATAAAGAAGAAATAATCTAGTAATTTATTTTTTTTGGTTTCAACATCAATTTCCTTAAACATTGAAACACATTATGCAAAATTTATGTTGTAAGAAATATTAACATTGAACAACAATTTGGGATTAAGGGATTTTTCATCAAATGGATGATAAATACATTATGTAATTTGTTTCCACCTAACTTTGGGAAAATTTGTTTGATACATGGAAGTTACATGAGTGATTTGTGAAAAAAAATCCTTTGGCCTTGGAATAGGTGGTTCCTATTATTGTACTTGGACCCCATTGTATAAGTCATGCATTAACAATCTTATGTTGTAGCAAAATTTTCAAATTACAATCCCCAAGTTGGAAGGTAAGAAGGATCCTTGAATTTGTCAAAGGAGTGTCCATAGTGTCCTATTCTAGATCAATATAACTAAGTCTTCTTTTATAATGTTCAAAAAAAAATCCTATCCATTTGGTTCAAGTTCATGTCAAAAAATGACTCCTTGACCATAGATATATATTTCAACTTTTTTTATTGCCATCTTAAACCTTGCCCAAACTAATATCACAAGGTCATTTAAAGAACACAATTGACAATGAATACCTTTCCTAATAGTGAAAGCCTAATGGTCAACCAATACTTTAATTTCCCTTCTATCTTGTTTAAAAATAATTTATCAACATCTAGAATATCAAACATAGACCAAAAAAAGTCCCCAAGAGTTTAAACAAATATTGGTTTCATGCCCAAACCCAAACAAAATGTTGAATTCATTCTAGTCAAATACCTTTAGGGTTTTGCCAACATATATATTAGACTTTTTTTATCATTGATATCAAGCCCCAATGCTACCTTGAGCCTTTGAACTAAGTTGGGTGTATCATCGATTATCCTCTTTCCTCTTCTAATGGTGAATGATGTGTCTTTTGCATATTGGGAAGTCACCTATTGGTTAACCTTGTTGACTAGCAAGACCATTTCAATTTTTTTATTCTCCACAACTTTCTTAACTAATACATTAACAAATTCTCCATCCAAAATGAAGAGACATAGAATAGTAGGGCATCTTCATTAAACTCCTCTTTGAATCAGAAAAGTTGATGATGGAATGCCATTAACAATCATGATTTTTCGAATTCCAACAAGATGCAAACCATGTGTGAATTCCCTCACCATCCCAAAAGCTTTTATCACTCAAAACAAAAACCCTAAGAAACCTTGTCATACACTTTTGCAACATCAAGTACAAGTAACACAACACTTTGTTTTGTTCATTTAACCCAATCCAATTATTCATGTAAGAGGAAAACATTCTCCAAGATGTAACAAAGAGATAAGAAAATAGTTTCATCAAGTTGAATTATTTCCATCAAAATTGATTGAAATTTTTGGTGAAGGCTTTGTATATATCTTATATGTCAAATTAAACAAGGTTATAAATATGTCCAATTAGATAAATCATTCACTTTTCTTGCTTTATGTATGAGGGTGATACAACCTTTTGTCTTGCCCTTAAGAACTGACCTTTTTTATTGACATTCTAATAATGTTGAAATAATCATCCCCTACTACTTTCCAAAACATTATGAAAAATCCCATTAGGAATCAAGGTTTGGCACTTTGTTTTGTGCCATCTTTTTAACATGCAACATCAATTCATCATTTGTAATTGGGGCTACCAGTTTGTCATTCATCAAAGCACATAAATGTCAAGGTAATGAATCCAAAATCTTCTTCTTCACTACCTTATCTCCTTCAAATTCCTCCTTGAAGTCATTTAATTCTTCATAACCTTAGCTTCGAGCTTACAATGAAAGCTAGGGCATAAGAAAGGATACATGCCATGAAAAAGTCCCAAAATTCAAACATGTTTTTATAAATTTGGGAAATACAAAGAAGTGAGTTCCAAGCATTCCCAAATCATGAGGAAGACTTGGGGAGCTATAGTTTCACAAGAGTCTTGAAACTTTGGGATAAAATGTAGGTAGTAAACATCATCCAAATTGGGTCCCAAATACACCATTGGAAAGTTTTTGAATTTTAGATATTGAAAGAAAATTTGCATTATTTATTTGGAGTTATGGATTAAAAGTGGCACTAAAAGAAAAAATGTTGTTTGCAACCAATTTTTGTAATTAAAAATTTTCATTTGCAACTAAAAAATGTTTTTTACAATTAATTTTTCAATTACAAATGAAATTTTTTGGTTGCAAAAATTGGTTACAAACAATATTTTTTCTTCTAATTAATTTAGCCATGGTTAATTTACCCAAAGCTAATTTAGTTATGGTTAATTTATCCTCATAGTTAGTTTAAACATTACTAGTTTAACTCAGGGTAATTTAACCACGGTTAGTTTTGCCAAGGTTTAACTTAAATTTAGCCTTTGTTAATATGAGTTTAGCTTAGGTTTATGCAATGTTTTGCCTTGGGTAACATTAATTAGCATGATTAATCAACATTACTTAACATGGGTTTGACTTAATATTAAAAATATAAAACTATTATACATAGCTTATATTGGGTGTACTAATGTAGGTATGTATTAACTTAAACCATGATTTTTATGACACATTTCCATTTTGTACACTACTAATTGCATGTTAATTGCACACACAATCATATGGTCAAAAATTATACAATACCCATTTTGTAGTTGCATGCACATCCAATTTAGTTATAAATGACACCTAGTTGCATAATGATTAGTTGTAAACAACAAGATTTGTATTAGTGAATAAAAGTAATAATTTAAAAGCTTGTATTTCAACTTTAAGCTCTCCTTAAGGTAAATTGGGTTGTATGTTTTTTTTATAATGAATTTTTAATGATAACTTGGAAAATGACTTATGTGATTCAAGGTATTCTGCTTTGACATTACCTCTATAGTGTTTATTTATGCAATTATGGACTTCCATATGTGCTTAAAATTGTTACACCTTAATGTGATTTCACCTTACTATAGGGAAAAACATTGTGCTTCCTCCCACAAGTTCCAACCATGTGAATGAAATGAATTTGTTTTGCCCATGACGAAGTCCTAACACCACTTGGCTACAATTTGTGTTAACCAACTTATTGTTTGGTTTGTGTAAATTTAACTTGTTCGTGAACTTGCAATAGTATCCTAATCCTAATCCTTTCACAAAACTTTCACATGGCCTTTTTAACCTCAAGTACTTAGAGCTAGGAAATGTGCCTTGGTTTGCATCCTACTACAATTTTAAAAATCAATAAGGTATTTACTTTAATACCATTTAACAAACCTGAAGGCATTAGTAAAAATTAGAGCAAACTTTCATTTTTTGATGTTTGTAAATAAATAATCACCCCATTTCTTGAGTTGAATAATTATTGAAAACTTTGGTCTTTCATGAATGTAGGCAAAAAAATTCTTTAAACATTGTATCATTTGTTTTGTGAAATTAAATCCATGATCAAATTTATTGCTTATCTAGACTCTTACACTCATGCACTAGAAATCTATTGTCTACGAGGGCCACTTATTCTTGGAAAATTTAATTATTAAGGTTAGAATGAAAATTAAAAATTTGGTTATCCTTAAGACCCCATTTGAATTTCCTGTCTTCTTTTTTCATCATTGTAACTTCCTTTTTGCAATAGTTTTTATAGAACTTAACCACTTTTATAAGTTTAGAAAAAAAGGTTGGACCTTCCTTACATCAACCCAAATCTTAGCAATGTCATTGAACACCTCTTCTAAGTAACTACAATTAATTTTTGAATTTTTCCTTATTTTATGTGCAACCCCAATCTTGATAGTACACATAATTGAATAACATTGATTTTGTGTCATCACCTTTTTATATTTTAATTGAAAGTATAAACTTCATCCACCAACCTTCCTTTGAAATTATTATCTTTTTAAAGCCTAGCTAGGACCCCATATCCATTAGATTTTTCATTGTTTTGAGCAAAGATCAAGCCTCCATTTTTCAAGAAATTATCTTTGAGGGAAAAAAAAATTTGGCCTCTTCCCATAGCACCCATTTATACTTTGGAAAAAACCTATTACATGTAGATGATTTATCAATATTCACCTCCATCAAGTCTCTAAAGAAACACCACTTGCAATCTCCTAGAAGATTACAACAAACTTTATTCCATGAAAAGACATTACATTGCCTACCATATTTATTTACATTAAGAACTAAACATGAGGATAATTGAATCTTTTTACATTGTATATCATTAAGTTAAACTTCATTGTAGAGGAGATGAATTAAATATCCCACTTGCACTTTTTCAACAATTGCCTTTGGTAATTGACATGTTGCCTCTCTTCACATGTTGTAAGAATTAGAACTATGATTTGGGGCATTTACTTTCAATTTTCCAACACCCAGCACTCTCACAATCCTTGTGAACTCATGCATTAAAAAGTTATTAGTTAACACACAAAATTTTAGATTTTTTATTCTTATGTATAAATCTTGTTGATTGTAATAGCTATAACTTGCAATTTTCATAGAGAATATAATTTCTTATTTCATTGGAAATGTTTTTTAAATGTTAATTGTTCCACCCCAATATCATGTAGGATTTGCTCATGCACTTTTGATTGCAAGAAAACATGTGAATATTTAACAATTTGTGATGATAAGGTTGGAATTGAACTTAATTAAATAGATAATTAAAATCATGTTATTTAGTATAACAAGTGATTTTCTCCCATCGCCCAATTGATTAAGTGTGATTGATCAAGTCAAAAAATTGGGTTGGGTAATTGATGATTATGGCACTAATTGAGTTTGCTTTTGTTCCATAATTGGATGAAAAGGTTGAGTTTCAAAGATCTTGTTTCCATCTTTATTCACATGTGTGGATTGAAAGGTTATATCCATTAACACAAAACCAAAAAGGACTTGTCACTTATGTGTTAACCCAATCCAACTCCTCCTCTTTTTCTTGCACCTCAAAATTTTCATAGTTGTCTTCCTTTCTTTTGATTCATGAAAGCTAAGGAGGTGACCATGTCATACCTTTGGACTATGTATTTTAAAAGCAAGCCACATCTTCATTAACAACTTTATAATTACACATATGATTAGTTTTGTCCATTACGTGACCATCCGAAGTATCATTGTTGTCATCATTATACACTTGCACTTGATGGGTGGTTGGTATTTTGGAACTTTGTCCCCTTGTCCCAAAGACCATCATCAACTCTTCTTTTATCATTAAGCATACCCTTGTGACTATCCTTTCCCCTAAAAAAATGAAGACTTTCTCTTCATTAGGGGGAACCCATCCTCATTTATTGCCTTTGATGGAATCCTTTGAATCTTAGGCTTGCCTTTTTTCTTCTCAACTACTTCAAGTGTGATCACACTAAAGTTACATCCATACATGATGTCAAGGACTCAAGGACTCTAGTGCCAAAGTCCCTTAACACTAAAAGAGTTGTTTAAAAGTTTCTAATGGCTAGGTCAATGCTAGCACAAATTTCCTAATGCTTCTATTTTTGTTTGTGAGGATTCTAAATCAAGAAGCCTATCAATGTTTGTTTCTATTGTAGCAAAGAATGTTACAAAGAAGAGGTAATGTTTGCATTTCACACATGTTTTCTCAACAATTTCTTTTTTTCTTTTTTCTAATGCACCTTTTTCTACTGAAATGTTTGCAAGTTTTCAAAATCAAGAAACATTTATTTGTCTTTATGGTTTTGTTAACAAAGAATTATGCATCAAAAAACAAATAATCACTCATGCTTTCTTTCACAAAGATCATGGTTTTTTTGTTCTTTAGTTTTAAGGTGTTCAAAAAATCAAGAACTAATAATAAATTACGTGTCATGTGTTGACAACGGCAGATTGCTTACATTCTTGTGAATTCTTGGATTTATCATAGTTTGAAAAAATGGTGCCAAAAATGTCCATGGATGTTCACTTTTGTGCCTTGAGAGAACCAAAACCTTCCAAAAGTGAGCATCCATGGACATTTTTGGCACCATTTTATGCCCAAAGAGCCCTCCCTTTCTGCTTTGCACACTTTTGGTTGGCTCAAAGATGTGCAAAGCAAAAAGGGAGGGCTCTTTGGGCAGAGGTGATTGTGTAAAGTAGCAGGGATGTGCTTTTAAGGAACATTTTAAGGGAACAAGCTTTGAGAACATGGGAACACATTACAGATCAGGGAACATGTGTTCCCAATGCAAACATTGAATTATGGAACCTTTTTTTTTGTGTTGCTACCTAACATCATTTTTTTTCTTGAAATATAGGTTTTTTGAAGATCTGGTGTTAAGTTATCACTCACTTAACATTGAGTTAAAACACCACTTGCCACACTTTGCAACCACATCAACTTTTTTGTTAGTTAACATTTTATATCTAAGTCCAACAATGTTCTCAAAATTCTAAACATTGACTTTCCACCAAGCGTGAATGTAACATAATAAGAACCACAACAAATGTACCCAATGTTTGATTTTCATGTATTTAGTGTCAAAAAAAATGTAATAATGTTCACATGTCCCCAAAGCTATGAGTACGCAAAGAAAAGTGACCCATTCAAAGCTATTTAATATGATAAAGATGAAGAAAAATGATCCTGCGCCACAACTTCGTAATCTTCCAACAATGTAATGTATCCTTGGGAAATGATGGAAGCCTGCCAAACTTTATCACCAGAAACCCCTTCTACAAAGGACTGAAAAGTTTGAAACAGAGGACAGGATGCAAGTCCTATTTTAATCGCTAAGGGCCAACTCTCAGAATTCCAAAGACCCATCCATAGTAAGGATCATATTTCAACTAGGCTACCAACAATAAGCAACAAATCAGAAAAAAGTGGGAATCAGATGTGGTAGGTCTGTAACTACAAAATATTGGAGAGGGTTAATAGCTTCAGTGTAGGGTAAAAACCCTCCGCCATTGGCTTTACTGGAATAAGGGCTTGTACAACAAGGTGGCACTGAGCTTGGCCCTAATTCTGGTAATGCCCATGGTGGAGGGTTTTACTCACTAGGTTTTGAGTGGGTAGCCAAATGTATAGAAGGATGCCTATGATTCTTGACTTTTATATCTTAATTATAACCAAATTTGATAAAATCTTCTTAGGGATGATAGCCACTTCCACTACATTACATTACAAGACTGATGAAGAAAAAAACACTATTAGGTCATAAGAAATTTCATTGAAGCATGCAGCACAGCATTTTTTTTTGGGCAATTGTTTTGTCTTGGACAAAAAAATAGCGAAGTTTTTGGATTTTTTTTTTTGGACTAAGTCTAAAATCATCTAATTTTCGAAATAAAAAAGATGCCCAATAAAATAAATTAAATTAATTTTTTTTAAAAAAAAACTCTTGATGCAGCAGGGGGAGATAGAGACAAAATGTTACCATGAACTCATAACCACATCACAATGATGTAAACCTGTCACACTTCATTGCAATAGAAAACAACCCCAAGTGGAAGGAGTGAGTAATGAAAAAGAGGGGACAAAAGTCCTAGCTAATACCCTGGAGTAAGGACCAAACCTGATATATATATATATATATCCTGGGACCTGCACTGGCTGTAAGCTTTGTGACTGAGCCTGAGACCTGGGCTTCATGTAACATGACCATGGGAGAGGGAGCATGCCAAATGTATTCAATAGAGTAAAAGGAATTGGCCTCATGATGACCTTTTTTTTCCCCCCCAAAATGGGGATGACGTGGGCTGTATTAGATTTGGTTGATAATGAAAAAAGAAGTACATGATGGGTCTGTTTTCCTTCTTTGCAATAAATTTTCTTTCATTTGTTGCCATTCCAAAAGGAAAAGAAAAACATGCATAATAGTCTGAGAAAAAAATTGAACCCTAAGATTGATGTGTAAACAACCTTGTGTTATATCATTAGAGAAGTGAGTAGTGGCCAATGCTCCAAAAGCAAAGGCACACTTGCATTGCTGGCTGAGCATGTCTCAATATGAGATGTTTGACAACAAAAGAGACCAATATCAGAAACATAGCCAGCTCCAATGTGAAGTTACACACAAACTTCGCTTGCTTTAATCCTTTAAACTCTAAGGAGCCCTATTCCTTGTGAAAGGAGAAAAAAAATTCTATAGCATGATATTAGTGGGATTAAGAATCTCCAAAATTGTTGAGCTTCGTGCCTTATTCATATAGTTCTCTAGAACTAAACTCCAAATTATCATAAGGTCTCAGCTGTGCAGCACCAAATGGCAACTTGTAATGAGTATCGGACAGACTACCCGCATCTTTCCATTAGTCGGTTTAGGGTTTCCAATAGATCCATTGAACTCTCATGGATGCGTACTCCAAGTCATGTGGTATGGTTCTCTCTTTTGAAAAGAAAGAACCAGGGGGGAGAGCGCTCAGTCTGGTTCCCAAGAAATGAAAGAATCAGTTGTGACTTGAAACCGTGGTTCTCAAAAAAATCAAAAAACTGGTCCAAGAACCTACCCTGAATTGTCACTTCTTTGCCAGTTCTTTGAGGAATCTCAAGGGTTCTTCAAATCCTTTTTACAAAAATCCCAAAATCCGCATGCTGAAGTGTTTCCAAGAACCCAGAACTGGTGTTTCTTTGATTTTGAAATTTTTGAAAAAACCCAAAACCAAGGTTATAGCAAAATCAAAGAATTGCCCCACACTGGTACTAACTACTGACCCCCATAACCCCATCATTCAACATAAAGGGCACTTTGAAAAGTTCCTTCAAAAGATGTACATGGATATATACATTTACTCATAGTGGATGATGCATCACACATGTCAATTTTTAATTGTGAAACTTTGTGTTAGAAATTCTTTTGTGTAATTTTTGTTAGAGGACATGTGTGAGGTCCTTTTGTGCTTGCTAACTTGTGTTCCATGCGTCACATCAAGTTTTTCATGTCACTTTGAACTCCTTAGTTCCTAGTTACTTGTGCACCCCAGGACACACTTGGTTAGTCTCATTGCCTCAACCTCTTGGGATGGACTTAAGCTAATTATCTAGACTCACTAACCAGACTAAATCCTAGTCTAACTTAGAACAACCCAGAGAACCTTTCACTCCGAGGCCCCTAGGAACCAACTCCAAGAGTTGATGCAAAAGGATTTCAACTGGGACAACACCAGGTTGTCCCGGGGCCAACCTTTTTCTAGCGGCGTCAAAACTTTAAAGGGATAACCCCTAATTGTCCCAAATGCGCTTTAGTGAACTACCATTTCATGTAAGCCTGGAACAACAATCAATCGACTGTTGAAAACTTTAAAGGGATAGTGCCTCGCACTATAATCTCAAGGACATTCCCCAGTTGCCCTCAGAGCCAATGCAAGCCTGAACTCATCACTTTAGCCAAACCCACCTGCTCCACTTAAGACATCTCTTAAGTCGAAAGGCATGTCAGCATGTCTTGACCAAGTCTTTCACTTTGGGAGGCAAGGTTCACATCAGCCCTTAGTGTGATAAGGCCTGGAACTTGAAGGGTTAAACAACAACTACACACCTCAAGTGCCCAAAGACATTTCATCATGTTTATGGAAGGCACCTTTCATCCATGAAAAGAGGAGGTATCATATGCCTAATCCTTTAGTCAACTTAGATATTTGGAGGTGATCTTAGGTATATTCTTTCAAATTTCTTAAATCATGAACATAAACATTTGTAGCTCATGAGGCTTAGGAGGGAATACTTTTTAGGCCTACTCCTTGAGAGTGGGAGGCATCTTACTCATATAGGTATACATATGTGTACATAATACACTTCCTCGTTTCTAGGACAGATATTCATGAGTGTAATGTGCCCACCAAATCCACAAGAAAATTTCTACACAGCCATTTCTAGGCTTTGGGAACTATGGCATGTAAAATATGTGGGTAATTGTGCCTTATATGGATGATACATTCAACTTCCACCTGGCTTCTGTTCCATCTAGGATCAATGGGAGAAGGCATCCATCAACCCTTGCATGGCTGACTAGTACCCAAATTCTTTTCAATTTTTTTGGGAGGGCGGGGGCAGGGAATTTGCCACTTGGTGACAAAAAAAAAGGAACTTGCAAATCCAACAAAGTTGTTTTTTTGGGGGGGGGGGGTAAAGATGATGCAAACTAACCATATTTTGACAAGCTATTGTCTACATTGCTCTATAGTAGAAATACACAGATGTAGACCATAGATTGTAGCATGTCACCAGAATATAACAGGGTTCCAAAGCCATTATACTTTCCTCTATGGCCTGAACCCAAATCTGGCCAAGTCCTCTTGTGATGATCACCAGTCCACCTAACATACAAAATTGAAAAAAGGAAGAAAAACCCTGGTCATATCCCCACCATGATCAGCAAATCCCTCAACAAGAGATTCTGGCACACTCATTAGGGTTCAGAGTTCAGACTCAATGCCAACCAAATTCAATCAAATCAGATAAACTGGCACCATGCAAAATATCTTTGGAACCAGTTGAGAGTGCTCTCTGCAAAATTTGTCTACATTGCCTGTAGGTAAGTTTGTGGGCAATAATAATGATAGTTATTATGGAGTTTTACATACCTGGATTTCTGGGGCGAATGCAGTCCTTAAAATGTGTGGCCACTCACCTTTCCTATTCATTAGATGAGGTGCCTCACAAGTTCAAATTTTTTTCTTTTTGCAATGAACCAATTTGATTGTCCCATCAATCAAAAAGAAAGAAACTCTGTAGCCTCCTCAAAATGTAAGATCCTATTGTGAGGTCTAATGTTCCTTCCCTTTGGCCCAGGTATATAGGTGAAAGCAGGACAACATTTGCCAAAACATAAGGGATAAAAGTGAGGTATGATTGGAACTCTTTTCTTTGGCCCCGCCCGCAAAAACCAAAAGAAAAATTGCCCCCCAACACCCTACCTATTTGCCTTTAGTAGCTTGTACTTAGCTTAAACTGGAAGTAACTAAGCAAAAATCATTATGATCATGGCGATTAAGTTTTGGAGAAAGAATGTAAATAAACATTTGGAGGAGATGCTTTTCTAGAGTAGGTTTCAAATAATTCTAGGGAGTTAGTTGATGGACAAGCAACCAGTCCAGTCCAGTCCAGTCCAGTCCAGTCCAGTTTGACACTCTAAACCAGTGTTGGAAGGGTACCAACTTGGAACCCTTGTATATATAGACTGGAACTGGTCTTGGTACCAAAAGAACTAACCAGCCTGGTATGACCTGAGATACCAGCGTTCGACTAATACCCTGCCTCGTAAGGACTTGAGATAATACCACCAGTTTAAGACCCGGGCTATATCGGGCTTGATACTAGGTGTACACTGTATACTTACCAGACATCAGCCAAAAATCAGCTTTGAACCCTAATACCAAGACCAACTGGTATGAAATTTTTTTGTTAAAAAATCCAATACCAGAACCAGGCTCGTATGAATTTTTTAAAAGAAGTTTCAACATTAGTACCCAGCTGGTATGAATTTTTTTTTAAATATTTACACCAGTACCAACTGGTATGTTAAAAAATTTGATAGTCAATACCTGTGTTGGTCCGGTATCAACTGGTACTGCTATTGGCACTTTTTAAAAAAATTGATACCAGTCTTGTACCGGTATTGGCTACTTTTAATTTTTTTGATACCAGCCTGGTACTGGTATTAGGTTCAATACTAATTTTGGGCTGGTATATGGTAGGTATGTGGCATAAAATTAGGGCTGAGATGGCTACTATTTTTTTCGTTTTCAGTGTGAACAGACACAATCACAATCGCCAGAGAAGTCTGTCAACTTTTGTTTTTCATCCTTCAACACCATGGTTGGGTGGATGTGTCTGTCAATATTTAGTTATGGTTGCCGAAATTATGGGATAAGCTTAGGATTTTCTTTGTTTTATTGCTGAAATTGTTAAGTTCCACGATCTTAGCGATGGAGATTGTGTGGTTCATTGGCTTTTGGAGTTGCGACATGTTTGTTGCTATTAATTTATCATCAACTATGAAGGAGCACAAGGGATTCACTAGAGAATGGCATGAAAAGATAAGTATTGGTTTTTAGATTGAAAGGGGGGCTTTTTGTTTTGGTTTATGGTTTCTCTTTGTGAAACCTTGTTTTAAAGATGAATGCTCTTGGCAAGAGGTTTCTAGTTTTCTCATTTTTCTTCCATTGTGTGAGTGACTTAAAACTATTGTCAAAGGCAAAATAGAAATACTAGGTTAAAAGCACAAGGGAAATGATTAAGATCACAAAAGGAGTTTGGGAGCTTGCCTATGGATTTTTGGGTTCAACATATATAAGTTGTTTGTGCTTGTTTCATGGTGAAGAAATGTTTGAACCTGCTTTTGATTGCCATGACTTCAACATCCTTTTGCCCTACCTTTGGGTTTGCTACTTCCAAACCTTCATGGCCAAGTAAACTAAAACAACTAAACACAATTTGCCAAGAAAAGCTTCAATCCCTTCAAAACTTCATAGCATGACTTATCACCACAAATTATTAGTAGAAATAATAGACATGAAGCAAGGTCTAACATGCATGCACATGGTGACAATTAGATGCAAGGTGGTAGTGGCAAAAGCAAATTTCAATCACTATATGTGTAGGAAGATATAGAATTATTGAAAAGATCAAAAATGAAATGTTCTTTATTCTAGATCTTCCTATGCAACATATGAAGCATATTAAATCAACACACCATTGTCAAATTGTAATCCAAATTTCAATGACATTCAAATTATTAACATCATACTAAACCAATGAAATAGAGAGCATGTTTATGTCTCTAAGGTTCGTATTCATTAGCTAACTAGTAGTGCAACACAAGAAAAAAATCCCTCTCTCTTATAATAAGAAAAAAACCTCAACAAATTCAATTCACTTAGGGTTTTCAAAGGAGGTACTTGCACAACAACAAATGAAATTTAATTATTTAGTTGCTTCCATGCATAAATAACTTCCATGACAAACCAAAGGCTAGAGAAACCTCCAATTACATACAAATTCAAAACTTGTAGAATACACCTTAAACCTAGCAAGAAAAAACAATGAGCTTCCAAAGATTATGAAAATAAATCACATTGAATACATTGAGCCAAATAAAATATTCAATGCTAGAGTCCCATACCTATTAGCTTAATTATGCACAATACTCATTATGTGTGAAAAGTTGGATGTGATTGTAGACAATGAATCCTTCCTCCTTTCATCTCAATCTATATACCAATCTATATACCAAGCATATACCTATAACCAAAAAGAACAACTAAAAAAATTATGCACAACATCAACCAATTACAACAAATTAACCTAGCTTATGATAATCATTTGCTCAAATTGAGTGACATATACTACTACTACTATCTACTATGATTTCTATTTTCAAGGCACATTTGGGGGATCAAATCTTTTCGAGTTTACTCTCATGAGCATATCATTGTTTTTTTGTGGTTTTAGTACTACACATAATCAAAACACATTTAAACAACCCAACAATACTTTCACCTCATCCCAAACAAAAAAGGCTTGGCAAACATTTTGAAGAACTCTCCTCTCTCAATTTCCATAGAATGCAAAAAGCTCGAACAAGAAATAAACCCACCTTGACTTGCAACAACAACAATTTGACATACAAGATCTTGACAACAACAAGATCAAGTCTCTCTTGAAGTTCCCATTATGATGGGTATCACGGTGAGCTTCAAATGTCTATCATGATCATAGCCAAGAATTTTTTATTCAACTCCAAGATCACCTTCTAAAACATCAACTCCCTTTCTGCATTCAATTTTGACAACTTACTAGATTCTAACATCAAGAAAAGTGATATTCATTTCTATTTGGTGTTTTGGAACATAAGAGAGAAAGTTATTGGAAAATGAATTGTAAATACATTGGTTTTGATGTTAATTCAATGGTGATTCAAATTGTTATAATTTTTGAATCTATGACCATATTCCAAAGAATGGTTAAGTTTTGTTGCCTTGGCACGAAATTGCTTTTGTGGTGAATGAATAGCATTTTTAAATATTATTTATTCAATGTTGAATTTTGTTTTGTTGGTTTTAATTATGTCTAAAACCTTATTTTTAGGTTATCTCTCAATTTTATCTTAGTTGATTTCAATTACAAATATAGAGAACATTCACTCCTTATGAAAATTCGACAATGAATCCTCTTTTTTTGTCAATCTTAACTCATATGTTGGGATTTTTATTTGCAATGGATGGAATTATACTCTTACCTTTTCGACATGGCTAATGAGTGTGAGGATCTTTATGTGAAAGTGGTCTATGCAAGTGTGTTTTCCATTAGTTGATGATCATGATATTGTGGATTTGTAAACATGATTTGTGTCAATCTTGTTAAATATCTATCATGTGTTCTAATCCTTGGGTGGCATGTTTACATTGGGAATTAGGGAATGTTTTGAACCCGCTTGAGATATTGCACATGGTCTCAAAGGCAGTACACTATGAGTTTATCATGCCTTTTGAACATTGTATTGTTCCTCACCAAGCTACATACTAGGTTTTGGAGGCCACAAAATGGAAGATTTTGGGCAAAGACATTGAAATTTGTTCATTGAAACTCTTATGTTATAGTGGAAAAAAAAATTGTTATATGATTTTTAAGGGTGTTACAACAATGTCATGGGCACTATTTGTGTATTATGGATATAAAAGGACACAAAAGCCTTTCAACTTTTCAACTCAATTGTTGGAGAAACCTATGAAATGGTGAACCACAATGATCTCACCTTTCTTTCTAAAAAGGTTAACTACCAAACATTCCTCATGACTTTATAAGATCTTGTGGTTGCTCAAAAGCTTTACTAGATTACAAGGTTGATTTATGAATTTTTGAATACTTACACTAGACCTAAGGAATAGGACCGGTAGGTTAGCCACCATCCACCAATGAGTTCAAGGCATGCAAGAAATGCTCACATTGGCTTTGATGTGACCCCAAAGCTCAAGACTAAGTTTCTTGATAATTCCATGGATATCTATCTTGTTGAAAGGTGTGATTGCTTCATTATATATTGCAAAATATTTTGACATGGATTGTCCAAGAGTGCAGCTCTTATTATTATTCTATAGAATTTTTTATTGCTTGCAGGTACCAATCCTCCTCTTGTGTATGCCATCATTTTGTTAGACAGCAAAGTCTTGAGACTGATCCTCTATATTCTTTTAATCATGTTGGATCTATTATTTAAGCATGTCAACCAAGCTTAGTATCATGGAAAGGAGCAAAATTGTTGTCCTAGTGGCATTTTGTTGGCTTCCTAACAATTTGACGACTTGTGTTATGAACAAATATGAAATATCAAGTTCTTCATTGCTTTTTGACAAACACTTCTCACATTATATAGATATAAGATACATTTTGTACTCGTACCAACGCTTTGCAAATTGTTTAGTGATTCAAAGAATCTGTTCATAACTGTCATATGGCACGGTTCTTTAGACTAAAGAATCATTGCATATAATGGTCATATTTTGGGTTAAGACATAATTGGTCCTATAAGGAACCTTCAATTTCAAACTTGAAAAAATCAAAACTGTACCAGTTGTTTACTTCTCAAAATTTTCAAAAATCTGGAATTGAAGGATGTAGATGTTAAACAAATCAAATAACTGTCCACCAATGGTTGATGCCCACCCAACACTGCTCTGAACCCTATTTCATCCCTAATTTGAGTGTATCCATCAAGTGAGCAAAATTGGGTCTGGTTTAATAAACTGGGTATCAGTTCATAAGATTTGCAGGATTTTATTCTGACAAAGACTAGATTCCATGAAGAATATGAGCCAGCAGCGCAGGTGCAGTAGAGGCAAATCCAAAACTGGGGGTAAGACTCTTGTGGGGACCAATATAGGTTAGAAAACTAGTTTGGTCCCCTCTTTTTTCCCCATGTACTGCTTGGTCCTGACCTTTGATTTTGTACCCAGTTTTGGAGAACTAGGGTCAAAATTGATGCCCCAAGATTTCAATTGCTACACACAAGGTTCACATATTTCGGATGCTACAAAGAAAAATTCTGGTGAGTACAGATCTTGTTTATGCAATACATGTTATTTTCATATGGTTCATGTTCAAACCCACCATAGCTAATCTGGAATGTGCACTAATATTGATTTGGTAGGGTTTTGAACAACGCTGAGATTAGTATTATACCAACTCTGCAATTTTCACATATTTTCTCACATTGTGGCGACACTGGGAAGCACCAGTTTTTTTTCATTTCAGCTTGCAGCATAATATTTTATTTTCTATCCTCTGATCTTCTGTCTATTGGTTATGAATTTTTTTGATATATTCTTCATGGATAATGCCACGTGGATGAATGCAGTGAGTGCTTGTGTAATGAATATGCAGACCACATTTGAGAAACGTCCAATTTTTTCTGAGATTCTATATTTTGTGACTGAGTAAAGGGCTCATGGCACACAAATGTGGTGGTTTAGTTGTTGTCAGCTTGTGCTGCAGTTGCTGGTCCTTGAACTTTCTCTCTGCAAATGTGTCTGCACGTCTGCATCATGCTGTGACTGTGATGCATTGTGTTGCAACAAGCACTTGTGGTGTTGCCAAGGTCAACAATCACTTTGCTGCAACCCCTTTTGTTGGTTACAGAGGACTGCAGAAAAGAGTTCAGCAGAACAAGGACTGAGATAGAACATTGCTAATATAAACATTGCTTTGCCATTAATAAAGCTTGGCAAACATTGAATTTGACACTAGCTTTGACCCACCTGAAGAAATGTGGTGCAGGTTTACATTAGAGTATTCAGACAATGATACTACAGATCATTCTAATCAGAGTTTGCACATGTGATGTCCTAAAGGCTGGTTTCAACATGGACATACACACCTTGGAGGATGCTAAACCTACAAAAATCTCTGCAAGGATATTGCACCTGCAATATACTATTAAAAAAGGTTTCAGCATGGCAAGTTTATAGTGAAGTGAACACAGTATCTCAATGACCAGTACTTCACCTCAGACCTAAGAACTTTTATAGCCATTTTGTTGCTTTCACAAGATTCTTTCACAACAGCCATTGTTGCTTCCAAACATGAACCCTCATACTCAACTATCATATTTAAAAGTTCACAATTTACAGTGTCTTCCAGATTTCTGTCCCTACTTCCATTTTATTGCTCCTGAAATGAGCTGAGTGAAAGGAGCAGTGAAATCCTCATACTCGCTCAAATCTGAAGCTACTATCCTCTGGAGCAGTAAAAGCTTTCAAAGCAGGAAAACTGAACTAAAACCCACCTTGTGAATCTCATAGCCACTGCATTAGCCTACAAGAGAGTTCACCAACTTTCAAACTTCAAATTCCACACAATCAACATCATAATTTATAAGCAGTCTCCAACCTCAAATGAGAGTATCTGTTTGTGAAGATTGACTATGAAGCTATGCAGTCACCATTCCACACAACAATGTAGCCAAAACCAATCTCAAGAGCATACCCTTGTTGATTGTCAGATTCAAGTAACACAGTAATTTCCCCATGCCAGTCAAGTTCTCTTCATCTCTTCATGTTGATAATCAAGAAACAAGCAGAAACAGCATCCAACTTCTGAAGCAAGATTGATAATGACTGCAAGGAACTGTGGGTCATGAGCTGTCAGCTGCTTCAACTGTGAAGCCAAGGACCAACATATCGAGCTTTGTGAATAGCAATATTTATTCTCTCATTTCTCTCCCCCTTCTCCCTAAACTGTAGGCTTCTAGACCTTCATAACCCTCAAGTTTCCCTGCTACATCACCACCACAAATACTTGTTCCATGAAGAAAAGACACATCTGACTCCAAAACCAAAGAGTCCAGATCTACGACATCATGAGCATAAAATCACAAAAATCAGAAACAAGAAAATTATGAACCACTGCAGTAGACAATGAAATGCTTTTACTATAAACACCCAGCAACTCCGATCAGTTTCAGAACCTCAATAATGCAAGAAAATTAAACTTTGCTAAGGCTCCAGGTATTTTCAACCATCACTAATCCTTCATGCTATTTGATTCCTTTCTTCCTTTGATGATGCTACTTGTTACATATTGCCATGTAAGGTCAGATTGTGAACTTAATGCAAATAATATTCCTGTTAATGCTGTGGCAATAGTGGTTCCATTTCTCATTCAACAAGTCACCAAAAACAAAACCAAAGCAATACACATTTCAGCATGATGACACCATTCAGAGTGGAAGGTAGCAACATACTATCTGCTGCTGCTCATGGGTGCTTGCAAGCCAGTCATTGGTGAACCACTCAATTTAAGCTTCAAAAAATATATTCTCACTATATTGTAGGATATAGGGCAGGTTTGGAGGATAACTACTTCAAAAAGACATACAGCTTCACATGCAAGCGCACAAACACCAGGTTGACATTACTAGGTCAGAATAATTCATAGGTATTAGTGATGCACTCTGAAATTATACAAGATCAATCTCTGAGATCTTTCAAGGCCTGATTTGCTTCTAGCACTTCTGGAGGTAAACCAGAGGTACCACCACAGATCCCAGCCTAAAGCAAGGTCATCATAGCTATGAGACACTGGCTGCAGCAACCCTCCAACCCTGCAATCCTTGTGCAAAAAACACCCATCTCAACGAGAAGTATAGACAAAGTTCTGGAACCTGATGGCCATTGCTGGCTACTAGTACATGAGTCTATCCTTGCATGTGAATCTTGATCCATATATTGGCTTCGCAACTCAACATGCTATCGCATTTCTCGAAACAGAGACAAAGCACATACCGACATTGGCTAAGGAACTCAACAAACCTTACACAAACAGTTTTACTGACATGCACAACACCCTGACACAAATTAATTATGTGATCAATGAATGTAGTAGACTGTGTTCTCAATTATGCACAAAGTTTTGGATTTAGGAAGCTGCCATTCACTATTATAGCTGCCTTCATTATTGCAATGCAAGAAAACAGAACTTCTGAAACTAAAATCCATAGTCAAAGCAATCTTTACCGAGCCAGACTAACCTTTCGGTAATCTGAAGGGAAATACCTGGACACATCTAACTATTCACAAGATTGACAGCAGCACTCGTCCCCGGCAACAGGGCGTCGGTGACGGTTAAAGAGAAAAATTAGGTCTCAGGAATTTTTGCTTCCACAAGGCAGACGAGTCTGCAGTTTCGGAAAGATAACGCAAATTTTCGACATCCTCGACCGAAACTTAAAACCATTGCACGTCAAATCTCCACATACGCAACTCTAATAACCACGCAAAAGAACTGAAACAATCCTAGAGACAACTGAAAGAAGAAGAAGAAGAGATGAAGAAAAAAAGAGACATCTCAGTACCAGGATTAGCGTTCTGGAAATTCTCTTGTCTTCATCGGAGGACGAAAAGCCCTCCAGTCAAAGCGCAAGGATAACTTGAATCCTCCTTGATGCCCTTTTCCTTTCTCTCAAAACTCCGCTAAGGTTTACCACACGCAGCCAAGTACAGAAACATAGGCATCCGATCGAATAACAGCTCAATGAACGCGAACTAAAACAAATAGACAGAAAACAAAATTTCCAGAAAATGCATATAAATACACGCACACACAAAAAACAGTCAGGTAGCCGCCGACCCACTGCTGCGGCGGCGGCGGATACTCGAAGGTCTCCCTCGCGAGAGCACTGAACGTGATGCGAAAGACCACGAGTTTCGGAGCAACAAAAATGAAGCAGCAGCGGAAGAAGAAGGCGCGATTCCCAGACCTAAAGATGTTCCTCGAACCTCCAGACCTAACCTAACTAACTTCCGGACCACAATTAACCTAACCTTTTTAGTTGGGAGTGAAACTTGGCGTTGGCTGATGCCTCACGAATTTCAGTTTTGATAAGTGTTATGTGCAGTGTTCTAATTTATTTTTTTAATTATCAATTTTGTTGTTTCGAAATATTGCCAAAAAAATTCCAAATTCTTAGCAAAATTAGTTGAATTTTCTCTAAATTTCTTTTTTCCAAAGATTTCCAAAAACTTTTGTGGCCAGGGGGCGAAAATTCACACAAGTAAAAATGTTTGTTGTGTGGTTAACAACCTTTTTTTTTTTTCAATTTTTTGATGTAGTCAAGATGGATATCCAATTTCGTCAAATTTGTCTAACTGTGAAATGAAAATTTTTAACATCCTTATATTTTTTAAGGATTAGAAGTTTGGATCGTTCTAAGGATTTTATTGAAATAATTTTATTTATTGAGTGCATTGTTTTACAAATCTTTTATCAAACATATTAATAATGAAACATCCATATTTCCTATGTATTTAAGTTATTATAGGTCGTGTAAAACAAATTACATTTTAAATTGTTAAATACATTTTGTTATGCATGTATGAATGAAAGTACTTTCAATCTTTTCTTTCAATTAAAAAACACTTGCAAACATACATGCAAACTTGAAATTAGAACAAATATAAGTACAATGCACATTATGTAAATGAATGACTTTTTAAATAATATATTTTTCCATGACAATATTTGGTCATGGGTTAAAATAAACACTACAAAGGTTTTTTTAAGTTAACTACAAGATTTGGAAACTACAAGAAAATTGGATTCTCCTTAAAAAAATAAATTCATAACTTCATTATTCAACATGCATTTGAAAATATTTTTCCAAACATTGTGAATTTTTAAAAAAATTGTAAATGAATATTTTTCAAATACTCCTAAGTTATATAATACATATTTTTTGGAAAATCACATGTGAATTCACAATTTTTTTTGTTAATGTTTAACATACATATGCAATTAAACAAATGCACAATAGAATGATAGAATGATAAAAGTAAATAACTTTTGTAAATTAATTCTGATTTAAATATGGGTATGTTTTATGAATGTATAATGTATAAATCAAAGGTTGATAATTAAAAATAAATATTTTTAAATTAAAAAAATGATAAACAACAAATTGTACATCAAAATGTGAATATTTATGATATGCATTCAAATATAAAATGATGATGTATTGTGTATTTAAATATAATATTTCCTAGAAAATCCATGAAAAAGACTATAGGTTCTAAAAATTAAAGGAAAAATACAACTTTGAAGGAGCTACCCTATGACTCAAAATTACTAACTTTACTTTCAACATTATGCAAAATGTTTGTTTGTTGTTGTTCATGTAACAAATTGCATGGTTCAAGGGAATTAAACTGTAAAGGCAAAAACATTATATTCCTTTTGCGTTCAACTAATGAAATTCCCAATGTTTTTATTGTGTCCCCAAAATCCTAACAACATTTTGCATATACATATAATTTTCAAAAGGGTTTTTTTCTCATCTAATAGCACACAAGAACATTAGATAAAAAAATCTTCAATGAAATATTGAACGGGGTGTGTGAACTATGCCCATAGATGTGTCCACCTAGTAATTTTTTAGAACATGTATCAAAAAATTACACATTGGACCTTTATGAAGAATGATCCAAGCAATCAACAAACTCCAAATGCTTGTCCAACAACTAGTGAAATGTACACAATTTGCTTGTACTAAAGCCTTGGTAACTTAATTGCCAATAACAATCTAAAAAATCTTTAGAAGTGCAAAATTTTAAGTAAATGTAAGCTTCAGACAACCACAATGGGATTCAAAATGCATACATATGGTGAGATCAATAGAAAACTTGGGATAGGTACTGAACATGAACATAATCTTAGACAATAATCCCTTCAACTAAAATGTGGTTCCAGGCAATGTATTTCCAAAATCAAATGATTAATGTTTCCTTGCATAATTTAACAAAACAAAATAACTCCATAACCACAACATTGGGGAACATTAGAAAATTCTTTCAATGTCAAGGTATAGGTCAAAGTTACTTACTCCAATGCCGTTGCCACTTCCACTACCTCTTCCTTTCCCTTTCCACATGTGATTGTTGTTCCCAGTAGCACCATTGCCTTGCATAACTATGAACATTAAAAGTTTGTACAATATCACTTGTTGAGGACAAACAAGTTCCTTACAATTTCTTGGATAGGCATTGAACAATACAACATCTTGACAATAATGAACTAAAGAAATTTTGGCCAATCTATGAAAACACATTAAAGAATGTACTTGCTTGTACATTCTACCATTGTACCAACACATCACATACAACACATTAAGAATCCTATAGCTTCAATGAAGCCCACTACAATATAACTATGTGCAAGTTACCTACCACCAATTCTTTTGGCCCGCAAGTACACCATGACCTCCATGTCTCTGGTACCATATAACAAGATCTAAGCAATTTTTTTACATGGAGCCAAAACTTCATATAAAATTCAGAGTGTTGTGTAGCAACCATTGGAGCCTAATGAAATAACAAAACATATGGCATTGCAACCTTGATAATAGAAGTCGACTCCAAAAAGCTTTTGTTTATGTAGGTTCTTTACAACCTAAAGGAAAATTGACACCTATGTTTTAAATGTTTATGAAAAGGAATAAGGGCATTCAAGACCTAAAATGGCGGTTGCTTTTGTTGAAATGGGGGTAGTGGAAGCCAAAGTTAAATACCTAATGTTTCTGAGGTGGTTGTGCTATTGAAGTGAAGGATGGTTCGCTAAATTCACTAGTTCATCATTTTTGGCAAATGTGTTATAATTCTTTGAGGTTTTACAATAGTTGTTGTAGATGGTAGACTCATGATCCTAGGGGCTTGTGTAGAAAAGTTCCCCTTTGTGTGTTGTGGTGAAGGGCGAATTGATTGGCAAGTAATTCCCATTATTTGGCAATGGTTTTTGGCAACATGTGTAATCATAACACTAACACTTCCTTGCAATGATGATAGGTGATTATTTGTAATTGACAAAGGAATTAATAACACATGTGTTGAAGTTGAAAGGGCTACTATGGTGGTAACTAATGACATAATTGGTGCTTGTGATGTAGGCACTATCACCAATGTTGTTATTGTTGCAACAGTTATTGTCAATGCTGCTAGTGTTACCAATGTAGCTAGTGCTACAAGTATTGTAGGTGCTACCAATGTTGTTGATCTTATTGACGTGGCTAATGTTATTGGAGCTCTTAAAGTTGTAAGAGATGTTGGAATTGTTGGAAGGATATCAATTATTGCTAAAACTAATACACTAATACCAAAGACAATACGAGGAGTAAAAAGACTAAATAGTTATGGTACAAAAATTTGTGCCATACTAGGAATAACATGTAAGTATGGATATCACTAATGTAATTACTTTCTAGAAAATGGAAGTTATTTATATGTGACCGTTGCTATCATTATGGTTAGACAAAGGGTTATTAATCTAGATAGTTGGCTCTTGACAAAAATGGGTTTTCCCACATCAATAATAGGAATTTAAGTGTAGAAATTTAGATAAAGTAATAATATTCTTACTACATCACACTATGTCATTGCAAAAATAAACATTATGCACATTATCAAATTTATATACATGCCATTTATTTAAAATTCTATTGAATAAGGATTGGTAGAACTTGGTAGCATGAAAAAAGGTACATGGCACATCCCACATTTGTTTTGTACCCCATTACTTTGCACTTGAAAGGCACATGTTACTGTTCTGCCTTTATTGATAAGTATAATGTTTTGGAAATGACCTTGGATCATGTCTCCTTGCTTCCAATAACTCAAGAGTTTATGTGCAAGATGTTTGATGTGAATTGTCGACCTACACCTTGTTTGATCCTTCCACACAAAAAATAAAATAAAATAAAATAGTCGGATTGATGTTTTTCAACATGCAAAAAAACTACGAAACTATTAATCAAATATGTGTATTTGCCAATAAAACTTCTACCCACATCAATACTTTCACATTAAAACAATATATCATCATGTTAAATATGACATGCCACATCCACCCAATGTTGAAAAAAAGAATAATTGCCACCCAAGATGGTGTGACATGAAACCAAAAATGCTACCAAATAATTTCAAGACATAGTTTATTAGGCCATTTGAATTCACCCATCATTGTTCCAACCTTCATGTGTTGCTAATGACATAGGCCAGCTTATTACAAGTTTAAGAAGGTATTGATATAGTAAAAATTAACAAACCTATAGTATTATCTATATTGAGAAAGACCACCTTTGTTTCATTAAGGACCTAAAGTTCTCTGCAAAGAATCCAATAGTAGCAATAACAATGTTCCTATGTTTTTCCTTGGATTTTTTTTTCAATTACAAACACCTCTCCCCAAAAACAGGAAGAAAAATTGAAGTGCATGTTTGCAAGCTTGTTTTTTGATTTTTTTTTCTATTTCCTAACGATGATCATTGTTGTCATCATCCTTGTCATTCGATGACCTCTTTTTCTATAACCCTAAATGTGAAAATTCTTACATTTTCCACTCCCTAGAAAGGCTACCACTCTTGCTTTTGCACTCCAAAGAACCTTTTTCCACAAACACAAGGCAATTTTACAACATGATTGTGAAGAAAAAAATTACACGTTTGTTTTCATTTGCACTGTTCCTTGCAAGCCACATAAAGACAAAAGAAACTAGCCACAAACCTTAGTCAATTTCATTTGAATCAACAATCTCTCTCTTCACCCCCCCAACCATCCCCACCACACAAGCACTTACAATTTGACATTGTAAAAGAAAACAAAAACAAAAACAAAAGTTGAAGCTTCAAAGAAAAACACACCATTTTGCAATGCGATGTTCATAAGAAGAAATCTTGTCTTTTTCCACTACCCAAATTCATTAGGTTTTTAATGAAATAGAACAGAATTGACTAATATGCAATTTGTACGATTTTGGTAAAAACGATTAGTTGATTCAGATATTTTTAATGAAATGTTTTTTAAAGCCATTTTGGATAGTCACATGTTGCACTAAATAACTTTTAATTTAAAAATTATGACATGGATATATGAGGTCCCAAGTTAATATGATGTGAAATAATGTGCCATGTCATCATACCCCCTCAAAAAAAATTATTTAAATTATTTGTTATGTAATTTATTTTTATTTAAATTATTTTCAGATCATGGAATCACAAATTGCATTTTTTTCACAACATGTTGTGAAAAAAAAAATGAAGTTTTTTTTTTGGTCAACAAAAAGTTTTTGATGCCATTCACCATGATGTACATGTTTGTAAACTACATTTATACGAGATACATTAATGCACACATCCATTAAGGATTGAACCCAAGACCTCATAGGAATACACCATGGTCTTAACCACCAAACCATTTCAAAGCTTTATTAACAAATATGAAAAATTTAATTCTATTGTGTTTGACATGAAATTGTTTAGGAAATTCAAATTTTAACATATATATATATATATATATATATATTCCAAATTTTATCAAATGTTACAAATGAAAACATGATTTTGAAGCTTATTCAATAATGCATTCAGAAAAATAATTATGATTTACAAAATTCAATTTAAAGGGTTTAAAAAATTGAAATTGCATTTCATGAATAAATTTACTAATATTTTAATATTTAAATTAACCTGGAAATTTTGTAAATTCAATGTCAATTCAAAAATGCATTCATTAAGTCTTTTATAATTTTATTTTCATTACATAAAATGTGTTTAATTTTTGTGAAATTGCTAAAAATTAAAACAAATTCCCCCATATGATTAGGTAATTTTATTTATTTATTTTTGCAATGTTGCTGAAATGGTAATCATCCATAAGAAAATTGCCACATTTGGTTATAGATAAGTAATCTAATTGGAAACTGGTTTAAATCCTTCAATATTATGGTAACTAAAAATATTTTATTATAAAAAATTAACTATATGTCTATATATATATATAAAGAAATTTAATTTGGTGAAATTTTGGTTTTAAATAGTTAGATTACCCCCGCCCCCTCAGTCACACCTTCACCAACATGTTTTCTTGGTTTTGAATTTCCTAACTTCGTAATTTTTGTTGGAGAAAAATGGAAAAAATAGTGCAAATTCAAAAAAAATGTAAACAACAAAAAAATTGAAATCACAAATTTCAAAAAAATAAAATCCTCATGAGTAAAAGTTTCTAAAATGATTTTAATAATTCCAACATTAAACAAATAAACAATTCCAACATCAAAATTATTTGAAATTTTAAAAGTTTAATATTTGAAATCATTATAAACCTTATCCATTTTTTTTCAAAATTTAAAATATTAATGATCTAACTGATTTTTTTGTGTGGTGAATTTCCACCATTTCATAAACATAAGAAGGGCCACCAACATCAACAAAAGATTTTAAAATCTCTTATAAAATTATATATTTATTAAAATGATATAATTCTATAATGGGTTCTGAGACTTGTAGCCAAAATATAAAAATATTTTAACAAATTTTTACTTCCATATATGGCTTATAGCCAAAACATTGATGTCATTATTATCACCATTTATAATTCATTCATATACTTTATTTATTAAATTATTTAAAAAATTTCATTTCTAAATATTTAAACATAAACTTGTATCAAAACAAGCTTAAAGTTTTTGATAAACCATGTTTAAAATAAAAATAATAAGTATAAAATAAGTATAAATTTTCATAATAAAAATAATAATACTTTTTTTTAAAATTTGTTTTTAACATGGATTTTTTTTTCGTACACCAAAAAAAATAAAAAAATAAAATAGGTATTATTTGCGGTTTTTGTGGTGTGGCATCATGAACATTTGTAGTAATAAACTTGTCCATAATGCGTTAAAAAAAAGTAGGGAAAAACTTACATTCTAATTTACATAAATGCACAAGAATTTAATATATGAAAAAATTATAATTTAAAGGTTTACATGCATCTTTAAATTTGCATGCATGAATATTTTGACCTAATAACTAACCCATTCAAATATAAAGCAAGACTTCATAAGTTTTTATACATCCATTTAAAAAAATTGTGGCAAGTGCAAAATGAAATTTATGAATAGTGATTTAATAACATTCAAAGTGAATGATTCAACTCATGTGCAAATGCTAATAATTCAAAAGATGCAAAAAAATTCACTAACCCATTCAAGTATAAATCTAAAACATTAAATTAATACGTTTGTTTCAAAATATATTTGTAAATGTAATATGAAACATTTGAATGGTTTTAATAAGTTCAAAGTGGATGATTCAATTCATGTAGAGATGTTGATAATTTAAGAAATGTGAAAAATTCATTAAACCATTCAAATATAATTGCAAAATATTGAGTTACATGTGTTTTGATATATTATTATAAATGTAAGATGCAATGTGTGAGTAATGAGTTTAACATTTAAAAAATGAATGGTTCAATTTTGATAATTGATGTGAAAAAATCATTAATATATTCTAATATAAATGTGTGATTCAAAATTGTTACATTTGTTTTAATAAATTATGGTAAATGTAAAATACAACTTTTGAGTAATGATTTTAACATGTTAAAAGTTGATGGTTCAACTCATGTACCATGTTGATATTTGAAGAAATGTCAAAAAAACACTAACCCATTATAATGCATTGTGTAAATAAAATTAGAGGTTATTTCAATTTCCACATTAACAATTTGAAACTATTAAAATTTGAAGTAGGGTTCAAATTATGCTTATAAATGAACAACATAATGAATGCAACAACTATGAATAATATTGACCATTAATTAATGCAACAAGTCACTTGTAAATATAAAATGGCCAATTGTAGTTGAAGTGTAATCAAATTGTGTGGGGGTGGAAAATGATTTTTTTTTTCTTATGTGTTGGAAATTATCAGTGTCTAAATCACTTCTGATTCACTTTTGATATTTGTTGATTCTTCATGTTCAAAATCCATTTTCTTCTTCCTCATCACAATAACACAGATAATTTAATAGCCTACACATGCATTTTTTGTATTGACCAATCCATACACAACCCATATAATCAATTTGCTAAATGCCCATCCTTACATAAAAATTGTTTGAACACCTAAAGAATTTTTTTTCATAACATTTTTTATTGTCATACCTCAACTTCACAACTTCATCCCTATGATCTTCCATCTCACACAATTTGTCGTTGTTCAACACATCTCAAGCAATTTTCAAGAACTTCATTTTATTTTTTCATGTACATCTTAAGGTAACTTTAACACACAAGCACCAAACATGGCTCCATTGAAAACGACAAACTATGGCGCATTATTCAAAAAGTTAAAGAAGGAACTAGTGGAATCCACCCCTATGCCAATCAACAAAAAACCAAAAAAAGATGAACAAATTTATTATTTGACCAATAGCCAATTATGGTTCCTAGATGTGTTGATTACAAAAGATATAATGTGCCCCCTATGTTCACGTTTCCCATGGAAGTGAACCAATTTATGGATAGTTATGCTATGAAGAAAACCAAATTCTTGGAACAACACAATCAAATGCCCACACATGATATTTTTCTTTCCTACATCTGCTAATTCAATTTTTTTAATTATGTTTTCATATAGGCATTCATTTTGGTTTGATTTTTGCCACTCCAAGATGTGAAGTTGTTCATGGACACCTTGCACATATTGTATGTGAATGTCGAAGATGAACTCATAATGTACATAATTAGGAGTTTGATTTGCAAGGTATTCCTGGCACCTTAATGTTGTACTAGATGACTCGGTTTCTTGTTGAGTTCAACATCACCGATCCTACCATATGGTCGAACCTTTCTTTTGACCAAATGAAATAATTGCTCAAAAACTTGCATAATAATGTAACACAATTTTCACAAGTGATAAAAAAAATTGATGCACCCAACAACAACATTACCGACGTCCCTCACCTAAACGTGTTACAATGGGCAACAAAACCAACAAGATTGAAGGGGGAAAATGTGGCTCATCAATTAAACAACAACATCACCATGTGTACACAATCACATGCATATCCACCCCCAAGATCTATGTTAGGCATGGCATCAGCCCATTATGTAGATTTCAATAGCATTGCACAAGGCCACCATTTCATATAAAATCCAATGAGATTTTTTATAAAAATTTTGAAAATCATTTCAAACTACATGTGATATGTAGTAGTTTTCACAAATACATAATAGATAGATTCAAGTGTAAACACATAGCCACCCTGTAAACCACCAAACTTAAAAGCTACAATAATCTATGAAGCAAACCTTCACCGAACTACATGTACTAATGACTTTGTCATTGGAACATTTTGTAGCATTTTTGAACAATGTATGCACATTTTTTTAATCCGATGTTACGCACTGATTCATTGTCAATATATATATTTTTGTTAATTTATAAACCAAGGTTATTGAAAACTTATAATGAAAATTTGTTGGGATGACATAAAAAGCAAATTGGTTGTATATATAGGTTCTAGTGGTCAATGCTTAGGGTTGATAGTTTTTTTTTGTTTTTTTTTTTCATTTTGATGAAAGGTTGAATCCATATTGATTGGACAAAATAAGAAAAAAAAACATTAAATCCATATGAATTGGACAAGATGGAAAATAATTTGGTAACTGTATTTTGGTGGATCAAAGTTTAAATGAAATGTAGACTATTAGTCCCAACGAATGGAAGCTAAAGACCAAAAAAATAATATGGAAAAACATAACAATCCACTTTAATGGATTAGGTGTTTTTTAAAAGGTTCCTTTATACAAAACAACAAGTCCATTAAAATGGCCTTTTAAAAATCAACCTTTGGGCCCAAACTATTGTTCCATTGGCTACCTCCACCCACTAGCCTAAGGACACGGGTGCTCGTTTTCCCAAGTTTTAACATTATTTTTTAAAATATGGAATTCATGACAAAATAATTTCCAAATTTTTTTAATAATGCAAAATTTCTCACAAAAAAGGGGCATTAGTAAGTGTCTTTTTATTTGGTTGCTATCATCAAAGTTACACATAATATGTTGTTCTAATCATAAGAGCCTAATTAAAAGCCAATAACATGGAGCTTTATTTTTTAGTTGCATGCACAATTTGCACTTGCCATTAGAGAATTACAATTAGGCAAAAAATTTGTGGCCGTCAAGAATCAACAAATGTTTATTTTTTAAAGACATATTGCCCCTTCATGCTTGCATTGTTGTAATGAAGTGAAAAATCCATGTGGAAAACAAACATGTAATCATCCATGCACACTGCTACATTGCCATAGTAAAATCATTTTCACATTGCTCAATGAAATTTCTGTTGAATTGTTTACCTTTAAGAATATAGAAGTTGGGAATTGATTCTCCATGTGCATAAATGTAGGACAACATCAACAACCATTCTCGTTCATTTGGAAAAATGGAATGCACGATTTGGATCCAACCTTGGTGAACATAATCAAACCACCATTATAACTAGCATCTTCACCAAATTCATCACAATTCCATATCTTGCTTGTAGTGTAATTGTGTAGATCATAAGCTTGTTGCAAATTGTAGAATGTCGCAACATTATTAGGGTGTAATCCTTTTGCACAACCAATTTTAAAGCTTTGAGCTACATTCAATGAAAGGTCTAGGTTGTGTTTCTTGAACCATCACAACTAACCCCAACCTAAGATTTTGTTTTTGAAGGGAATTGACTTCTTTTGTGTCCTTTCTACTACTTTCAGCTATAGCTACATCAAAGTGATGGGATGCCATGTCCTTTGCATTTGTTTGATGTAGTCTACAAATGTAATTTCTTTTATAATGTTGAACATTTTTTACTTTCTTTTGTGTTTAGTTAATGTCACACCATATAAGTGATTATTTAAGGAGGTGATAGGGACACCCCATGATCATGTTTTAAATATAATTTTTGATCCACCTTTGATAGCCAACAATGTATTTTGCAAGTCAACGTTAGACCAATTATGTCACAACCCTAGCCTTGGGCTCGAAATCAAGGCAAGGGCTTGCAAAGGTGCGAGCCAAAAGGGAGCCTAGGAGTCACATTTCATGCTTCCAAAAGTGCAAGAGAGTGTGAGGGAATGAACCCTCACACTCCCAAATGAACTCCCACTTCAGGAGATGGAGTCTCAATGGACTCTTGAATTTTTAGAAAGTAATTTTAGGGGTCAAAACTTATTGGATTGAAAAGTTCATTATATCATTGGAAAGCTCTTGGAACTTAGATGTCTAAAATGGGCTTGCATGACCCATTTGGATACTTAAAGCACAAGTTATGGCCAAAAGAAGGGCCGGGAGTCAAATTGGCAATTTGACTCCCGACCACTAAAATTCAGGAATCGTCCTGATTTTTTTGCATGTAGGTGGTGTGCCACATACCATTGGAAAGCTCTCAACAAGGGTTACAACTTTGCTTTACACCTCACCTCAATTGGAGTTCTGCACACAAAGTTATGGGCCTTCAAAGTTTTACGAGACTTAATTTCAAAAATTTCGGTACTCCCACTTGGGAGTGGGAGTCCCAAGACAAAATGAAATTTGGGTGCTGGCCCCATGGCTAGGCAAAAATAATATTATAAAGGGGAAGGTGGTGGCTTTCCCAAGTTTAGGTTGTGATGAGTTTTATGAATCTGTGTTTGCTCGTGGTTCATCCATGCACCAAAAATGCTTTAACTATGCATTAACCAACTTGTTATTTGGTTTGTGTAGGTCCATCTGAGTAATTGAATTGTTTATAATTCTTCCTAGTCCCCATCCTGGAGCTCTAGCAACCCCTCTACCCTTTAAAATGTTGCAAGCTAAGGAACATGCTCAACTCCTTATCTTTTCCTTGTTTTCACATTTAGACTCGTAGTTGAGTCTATCAAGGAGTTTGGGGATGCGTCAAATTGCCATTTTTCTTCAATGTTTGCTTTCATGCACATTGTTTGGTTGAGTCCCATTGTGGTGCACATTCATTTGATGCTTGTGAATTCGTGTGAAACTTTGTATTTATATATTGGTGTGCAGCTTGCTGGTTCACAATGTGCACATTCTAGTGAGGTTCATGGTTGTCAAAACTTGTGTAACTTGGATTGTTTGACTACGTCCAATTAGGTTGGAAGGTCACAAGAGGTGGGCTCTTTTCACCTTGGGCCCACTACTCACAATTTGCATAATCTTGGTCATCTTTTTCATCATTATTTTGTTAACATGCAAGTTCATTTTCGGTCTCTTCATTTTCAGTCTCAAATAAAAGCTTGAGATTTGGCATGTTGACTATTTTGTGGCAAGTAAAAAACTCAATGTGTGGCACATTGCTACATTGCTTCTCACAAGTTGCGAAGCTTGCAACCTCAGATGCAACTTGATGAGTCTATTCTTGGTTATGTGAAGGATAACTATAAATCATGAAATGGACAAACATTTCTTTTCTCTATTTCAAATGATTACTTAATTAAATTAACTATCTTTAGAAAATGTGCTGATCAAGGTTCAAAATTTGGTGGCCATTTGCTCTTAATAAAACATGCATTGTTTTTTTTTGTATAAACATTCACCACCTTTGTAGTGAAGTTCGAAAATGTGCCTTGAGTGGCTTGGTTTTCTTTTCATTCATGATTGAATGTATGTTTTGAATGAGTTAATTGTGTCTTGAAAATAACCTAATTAGTTTAAGCAAATAATTTCATAATGGTTTGAAATTAATTAGAAGGTAACCTTTGTAATAATTTATTAAATTAAGAAATAAGTTGAGTCTTTGCATCCAAACCATTGGCTTTCTTTCATCACAACAATAGTTGCTGATCCATTTAGTTACATTTAGTTTGGTATTTGGTCCCACCTTTACTCCTAAATATGTTATGAACATGGATAATTATGGTAAGTTAGTCAAGCTATTTATTAAAAGCCATACATCTCACGCTTTAACAAGCAAAAATAAGTGTGCATTTGAGGGCGTTGTGAATATCTTGCACTCTTTTGAATGTGGTACACTCTACTAGAGGGCCACATATGGGGTGCGGGTGGATGACGCTTTGCAAAACAAGGGGTGTGTCACATTGTAACCTTGCCATTTACATTAAGAAGTATTTGTAGGCAAAAGAAGAATTATGGAAACTCAAATATTTCACCATGCAAAAGTATAATCTTCAAAAAATCCTCTAAAAGAAACCAAAATCCTTCAGGATATTATAACTCTAGAACCAATCTCAAGTTTCAACACAAGCCAAAATATCATCTTTCAAAAAATCCTCATATAAAAATAGACCTATTATTACCTAGGGGCCAAAATCCCTTAAGCTACTATACACTATAATGAATCTCAACACAATATCCTTGCCTACCAAGGCAAGGCCAACAAAATAAGGGCACTATTTCTAGGATAAGTTTTACACATAAGATTCTACACCTGGGTCACCTTAGGAGTTGCAAGATACATTTAGGTTTTAATGCAAGGAAGGCCTTCAAATAGGGGCAGAAGTGAAAATTGCGGGGCACGAAGCATAAAAAATGTGGCCCAAAATTTTGCAAAAGTTGCTCGTTTAGACAAGTGTTGTGGTTGAATTTGCGAAATCTGACAAGTGGGGTTTGTCTCATTTTATGGATCCAAAGCTCATCATGCTTGTAACAAGACGCATTCCGGATCCCTAAATAAGCTGCAAGAAATTGGGTTTCTTCTTCCTTCCTTCCTTGACAATCCCACTCTTGTTGCAGACTCCAGTGGTTCTGCAATCAGTGTAACACGAGGTGGGTTGTTGGATTATGAACTGATCAAAGGCGGCAGCAACAGCAGCAGCAACAGTTGTTAGACTACAGCCTTTTTGTTCCAAGTTGTTTGCATGTTTTGTGACGGGTTTTTGGAGAATTTGGTGAAACCCATGGTAGTTTGTGAGCGTGTAATGTGATTAGTGATTACCGCTCTGTACATTAGATCTGTAATGGGTCTTTTTTGAAGAGATTTATATATATTATTGTTGTGCAACGACGATAAGATGGATTTTGTTACCCACTCTCTTTTTTGTTGCACTGCTTTTGGAAAACCTGGAAGTTTCATACTCCATCAACACGGGGTTCGTGAAAAGGCTTCTCAAAGATTTTTGCTGAAGAAAGAAGCTTCCCCAGGTGGTCTACATGTGTGCAGACGGATTGCTGGAGCAGCAGGAGTTCTAAAGAATTGCCCCGAATCTAATAAGGTGCCAGGGGGTGGCGTTGTATACCAGAGTTGGTGGGGAGGTTCTTCCTCTGAAAAGCTGCGAAAGCTTTGTGTCAGAGCTGGTGCAGGAGATGATAGTGAAGGCTTAAGCACTGATATTTCATGGCACCCATTGCCCCCAGCAACCGACCAGGTTGTGCAGTATCTGGTTAGTGTCTGCCTGCCATCTCCAGGGTTTCGGGTTTAGGGTAAACCCTAAACCCTGCCTCTTTCCATTGAAGTAGCCAAAATTACCATCCCCCAAGGATCATCTTTTAGCTGAAGGTTTTTGTGTCGAGCAAAATTAGAAGTGCAAAATTAAGCAACAATGAGTTGGTTGGTTGCTTTCACTGTTGCAATTCATGGATTCTCAAACATTGATTCCAGCACCTGAGTCATTCAAGAACAATAGGAATTTGTCAAAATGCAGGGCATAAATCAAGACATTGAATCACAATCTGCTATTGGGTATGACAGCAATGAGGGAATCGAGACTGGGCATGACAAAAGTTCACAGTTTCAATTTCGTCAGCCTCAAATTCAGGAAGGTTATGTGGGGCTCTTTGTACGACAGTTAGGTTTGGACAATCCAAAAGAGGACAGGGAGGCTGCTGTGCTCACACTTTGGCACCATTCTAGGTCTGGCAGGAAGAGCATTGAAGAGATCATTGCATCTCCAGGGTGCTTGAATCTTGTTGTCTCCCTTCTGTCGTCTGACCGAGAAGTGACATCCAAAGCAGCTGCAGGGCTTCTCCAAAATATTTCAGCATTTGAACCCTACAGGTAAATTTTCCTTCTATTGCTCTTGTCACGATTCAGAGACCATGTGTGCATATTTCTGCAAGTCTGGAATTTTTTTTCTGACTCTGGTACACATGGAAAATATTTATTTCTGGTCATGAGCTCATCCTCTCATCTTGGGTTATGGAAGATCTCACAATGGAGGGTATGTGATTGCTGATAGGTCTGTTGTGGCTGATGCGGGTGCATTGGAAGAAATAGCAGGCTTGCTCATACGCCGCAGTGTATCTTCCGAGGTAAGCCCAGGATCCTGAACCCTAAACCCTAAACCTTCAACCTAGTTCATTTCCCCAGCATCTGAATCCTCTTTTGGTTTAGGGTATGTAGAAGGGTCTCTTCAAAGGTCTGGCAACTTGGGAAATTGAAACCATGAATCCTGTATTGGAGACAGGTGAGGGAGCAAGCAGTTGGTGTTCTGTGGAATCTTTCTGCAAATGAGAGAGAGAGGAAGAAGATCGCAGGGCTGGAGCTGCTACCAGTGCTGCTTGCCATGGTGGATTCCAAGGAAGAATTGGAGCAGGAAGCTGCTATGGGTGTGCTCGCCAATATGTCACTTAGCCCTTCCAATCATCCTATTCTTGTTGATGCTGGCATCATTCCTAAACTTGTATGTCTTTTACCTGTTTGCTCTTTCTTAAACCCTTAAGCCCTGAAATGTTGGGACCACAGAGTATTGATTATGACTTGGAACATGATTCCAAATTGTATGCTGAAGACAGTCATCAGGTATGATGCAGGTCAAGATATTGATGGAGGAAATGACAGTGTCAAAAATGTCCCGGAAGGAAGCTCGTAATATCTTGTTAGCGCTTGCAAAAAATCCCAACTATAGATTGGCCATCATAGAGAACGGGTTAGTACCAGTGCCACTGATCGGAGCTAGTGCTTACCGCTCTTTTAAACCTCTCCTAGAAGAGGCACCAGTGCTACCTGACAATATCAGCCTTGGGGAGGCTCCCAAATCTGACTTTGGAGCTGGGGAGCTTTTGCTTGGCCTCAAGGCAGGGGCTGTCACTCCTGAAATTGATGATGCAACTCGGCTGACTATAGAGGGGCGGGTGAAGCAGCAGTTTCTTGCCCGCATTGGTGTCATCGAGAAAGAGGTGAAGATGCAGAATGCAAAGGCAGAAACTGTTCTCTGTGCACAGAGCGAGGAGGACAAGATTACCTTTATGCCATGGTGGGATGGCATTCCACGTCTAGTGCTCATCTTGGGTCTGAATGATTTGAGAGTGGCCTGTCGGGCAGCTGAATCCATGGCAGAGATTGCTATTAATGAGGAGCACAGGCAGGCTATTCATAAAGCAGGAGGGGTTCCACACCTAGTACGTTTGCTTGGCTGTGGAGATGAAGCTACCACTGATGCCACAGTACTGGCACTTGATATGCTGGGCAAGAGGTAATATATATATAATTGCTCCATCTTGGTTTTTGAATGCTTCTTAAGCTCCATGCCATGACAAGTTATGAGAAATTTGAGAATAACCCCCAGCTAGCTAAGAAAGTGAGTTTTGCAGATGTAACAGCACAAAGCTCACTCTGTTACTACAAAGATGGCTGTGAGCTTCCAGAGCTATGCCATTTGTTCCTTACTAAACAAGAGACATTGTATGTAGCTGATTGGTACAGATTCAGTGGATGTTGTTCTTGTCTGTCCAGAACACATCCACTGTTTTGACAGGATAGATCATAAAGCTGTCCATGGAGTGTCTGTCAGGATATTATGCATGGGTGAATTCCATGAACATGGGTGGAACCCGCTTGAAGTAGAAAATCTGATCATGGAGTATCCATATTGACTTGGTTTTCCTGTGGATTTTGAGTTGGAATCTAGCCAGAAAGTGAGGCGCTCGATTGATGCACATGGGGCAGTGCCAGCTTTGGTAGCAATCCTACAAGCACGTAATGTTCCACAGCTCACTAAAGAAAGGGTGAACTCTGTTGCCTTTTACAGCCAGAGCTTTTATGTTTGACCCAATGTCTATTGTAGTTGTGGATGTGTTGTGGGAAATATGATGGGATTGAATACAAAGCTTTTTACCTTTAAGATGAACAGGCTTTGAGCATTGTTAAGGTTACAGAGTGTTTTGCTGGTTTTCAGTGATTTGGACTAACTTTGTGTTGTGGGTTAAATGGTTTTTAACCAGGTCATCAGTGCTTTGCTTACATTGTCAACACAAGAAGAGGAGGTTGAAGCCATGGTTAGATGCTCTGAGCTCGTTGTCTTTGGCCTTCTATCTTTGCGAGTACAAATTCTTGTGCCCAAATATTTCCAGTGCATGGGACAATTTCCTGGCACATTGGGTGACACATTTTTGGTCTCTTTGTTGAGTGGGCATGCAGATTAAGTCAGGGGCTATTCCAGGACTAATTGCAATTGTAGGCTCTGAAAACTCAAGTGTGGACGCTAAGGAGGAGGCTGAAGAGATTTTGGAAGAGATTTCATCCCTGAGACCTGACCCCAGGTGCCCCTTACAATTACTTGCTGAATCCTTTCTGAAAACAAATTTTCATGGGTTTTATCATGTGTCAAAATTTGAAGTATTAACCTTCCACTAGCTCTTGGCAAAGGCAGCACAAGCATCAAATGAGGATAGATTTTTTGTGTGTTGATGATTCTTGTGGGAATTGGAATGTTTTTTGTCAGGGAGAAAATAGTGGCAGCTGGTGGGATTCCTCCTCTCATCGAGGTTTTGGCCTCAGGAACCCCCTCTCAAGCCAAGAAAGCAGTGGATGTGCTTGAGAATTTAGCAATGGAGGAGAAAAATGCAGAGGCCATGGTGATTGCTGGGGTTGAGTCTGCACTCATCAACCTATTTGACATCAACTTGATGGAAGGTTAGCCATCCTCCCATTGCTGTTCAATCAATATATTACCATTTTGAGCTTGTTTGAGCACAATTGTTCTAATGCAATGTGGGGGATGACAAAATCATGATGATATGGATATACAGCATGTGGGAATAAATACTAGGTTGCTGCGGTCTGTTTATAACATCACATTTTAGTTATGGTTTTATTACTCACATTGTTGTAGAGTGCAAGATTCTTGGTTTGGGTACACTCTTGACGGTGTCTGCAATTGCCCACAATGGTGTTCCTGACATTGCTTTGGATTGGACAATCTCTATCAGAAGATGAAGAAAATGCAGACTTATGGGCAACAATCACAAGTGCAGCAAAACTTCTAGAAAGGCTTGTGAGAGTTGAAAAGGTGGCCCGACAGCTGAGGTGCCTGCAATTTGCATCAGCTCTTGTCAAAATACTGGAGTCACCTATTTCCCCATTAGATGTAAAAGACTGGGTTTGCCCATGTCTCTTGAGACTGCAAAGCTTGACACCCGAGTCAATGATTTTGGATGCCCCACTTGACATGGAAATTGCAGTACATGACACAATACCCAGACTTGTGCAAGAAATTAAGGATACACCCATTCCAGAAGTGCAGGAGAGGGCAGTTTTGCAATTACGCAACTTGTTGTCACATGGACTTGGAGCATATTCAGCAGCTGTTTCCAACACGGGTGGCATTTTTCCTCTTGTAAACTTGCTGGAGACAGGAACTACGGATGCGAGAGCAGCTGCCATAGCTGTGCTCTACAACTTGGGAATGGATTCTGAAAATCACCCTGCCATGTTGGCAGCCAAGATTATTCCCTGCTTGAAAAGGTTAGTCAAAACCGGGGCACCCGATTGGAAACTAGCACTTTATTTGCTAAGGGCACTTCCAACATAAGAGTAGAAAAAAGAGTTTGGTCACTCTGCTGCCTTTGGTTCCCAATTGCAGACAATCTGATAGAAGAGGATTCTGTTTCAGGATGTTTCTAAGCATCTAAAGTGAGTTCTGAAGTAAGATTCTAATGTGAACCGGCATCTGCTGGCATCAAATTTTTCCCAGTATTAAGAAGTGTCTCCAGTTAGTCCAGCCTTTCAGAATCCATGTGATTAAGCTGTTTGATGAAGTAAGGTGCCTTGACACAACCATAGTGATACTCTTCCAGACTGCATATACTTTGTTTCCTGATCCAAAAGGATTGTGTCCTCATGTTGTTCTTAGTAGCCCCAATTTTTATTCCATATTCCTTTGCCAAAGTCTTTACTCTATAGACTTTGGAATCACATTAACGAGCAGAAACGGTGTTTCACATTTTTAGATACCAATGGTAATTCTAATAACTAATAATGTTTTTGGTGTGGCATGCTGTGTGTGCAACACCTAGCAAGGTTTGAAGTGACAACCATTGGTTGTGCATGGAAATGTGTCCTAGGACGGGGTCAAGCCTTAAAAGAGTTATTTTGTAAACAATGTCCTTCTAACACAAATGTAAATTGAATGAATTAGAATCTCACACAACATCGAGAACAAAAGGGATGAAACTTACATGTGATCAAAGTTGAGATTAAGCTTGATTTGATGTGGGCTACCCCCAAAGGGAAGCACATCACATGCACTTAAGACCTTTCTTTGTGTGGGGGGGCGGGCGGGGGGTTGGGGGTCCTTCACTAAGTTTGCATAACTATTCTCTTTTTTAACACCTTCACAATTGGGTAGTTAGAGATTAAGTTAGACCATATGGATTATCATGATAACAACTTTTTGATCATTATTGCATTTTTTTATATTAGATTTATTAAAAAAATGATTCATTTATGTGAAGCTAACACATGAAATCTTTGAAACTGGGATAAAAGAAAGATGTTGATTTTAACCTCATTTGAACCAATTTAAAATTTGAATAAATTCATTAAGTTTAAGTATATTGATAATAGACTTTTAAAGTGGACTTTTGGCAACTATTTTTTTTTATTCACTTTAGTATGCTAACACCTAATCAAAATAATACATGGATTTATTGCATCATAGGTTGATTGCACACAAAAGTCCCCCTCCAAGTCTTATGAGAAAACATCATGAAAGTATGATAATAAAAAATGAAAATTAACTCAATGTTCCACCCATAGCCCTTCAAATATTTGAAAAGAGGGTGGATGAATCATTTGCTCCTTTCATCTAATAGATATTTATCATTCATTAATTTTAAACTTATAAGATTATGCCATCTAATAGTCTTCTAAAGCATTCATCCTTTCAATGGACAAATCTTTATAGTATTTGGCATTTTTTCTCTTAAAAAAATGTACTGTTTAAAAATAGACAACATCAAGTTAATTAACTCTTATGTGTGCCTAACCCAAAATAGTTAACATAAGGTCATTATTTATTTAATCTACCCATCTTTCTACCCTAGGCCATCATTAATTTTGGTGTAACATCAAACCTTACACTTATTATTTTGTCATGTCCCCAGAACAATTTTTTTACCTTCCATCGAAGTGCTTGGCATTACCATGATTAATTGTCCAAATTCCTTTCCATTGAGATAAATATTAGGCCATATGTGTTGTTGTTGAGAAAAATGGTCATAATCATGTATGGCCCAAACCATTTAAAAATTAATTAAAAAAAAATCCCAATCATTGCATCTATCATATGTCATGACAAAATTTCTTTCTCGAAACTTTCATGCTTAACCTTCTTATGAAAATATTTCTTTTGATTTGCTTGGGCTAATTCAATGGCCTATCAAGTTTACAATTGATTTTCTTCCAACTCCATCAATTCCAATTGCATCTTATGTACAAGCTCCTCCATTCCCAACCAATGTTGAATTGCTTGAAAAGTCATTATCTCACATTCAATAAGTAATGCCAACTTCACTTCATATGTAAGTTGAAAAGGGGCAAACCTTGTGGACAACTAAACCATGGAATTGTACACCATATCACATGATGTACCTTGTCGCAATTGTGCAAATTCTCACCTACCTCCACTTCCTTACTCTTAATGTTACACAACAACACCTTCCTCATGCATACCACCAATTCATGGGTGTTAGGTTTAAATGTTGTCATTATGTGATGTTTGGTGACCAATTTTTTTACAAGTTATTCAACAACATTATTTGTGAATTGGTGCCCATTGTTGAGATGGTAATATCCCAAACTATATCGCAATCCTCTTGTACACAAACCATGCCACCACATCTTCTCTTTTCAAAGATTTTAATGACCTTACATTGACCTACTTAGTGAAGTAATTTACTACTATTACAAAAGGATCTATTGCCCCTTAAGTGATGAGAAGAGACCCTATCAAATCAATTCCGCAATGTTCCCTTGTGGAAAGCAAGTGCAATGGATCATGAATCATTAACTTGTTTGCAAACGCTTAACACACATCACAAGGCCTATAAGTCACCACCGCATTTAAAAAATGTTGGCCAATGATACTCACCTTGCAATATTTTTTTTCATAGTAGTTTTACCTACAAAATGATCTTCACAAAGTCCAAAATTGTGATCCAATGTACCCATCAAGAACAAAAGTTCAAGACTTGGTAGTGGAGTCCAGACCAAGAAAAGTCCGTTCATAAAATTTCTTTCCTTCACTATTTAGGTGCAGACATGTGTAGGTTGTTCATTCATACCACATGATTTTTTTGTTTAATTATTGTTTGCACAAGTTAAAGGAAAAAAAAAGTGTCTTGAAAAAGTCTTTTTTGTTGATGACCAAAAACTCTAGAACATAATATCCACAAAGAAATTATTTATATTTACATGCAAATGTTTTTGGCACACATGTTTATTTTCATGCCTTTTTTTCATATGTGTTATATTGGGGAAAAATAATAATACAACATTTGATAAATTTACATTAGTTCTTTCTAATCATGAATGTAATCTATTAATTTGCTATTAGTGATGTCATTCATATTTCGAGAGGATAAAGTTTGCATTTGCAAAACAACAACAAACAATTCAATATTTGTTGCAATAGGCTCAAATATTGAAAGCTTTTGCTAATGCAAACAAGAAAAATGAAATGATTTATTTATGATGCACGCATAAGGATAGTTCCCAATTATGTAACGTATGGAAATATTTATAATAAAATCGTTAAAATAACTAAATTGCTCCAAAAGCACAACGAACCTCAACTTTGGTTAACCAGTATGAAGACCATAATGCATGTGATGTGGTCTTAATTTGTTCATTATGTGAAAATGTATACAAAAATAATTACAGTTTAAATGAATCATAATTTTAGTATTTAAAAGATTATTGATTATTGGAATTTTTTGGGGATAGTCTTTTGGCATTTAAAAGGTGAAAATACTAGATTACATTTGTGTTCTCAAATCTTTGAGTCATGACATATATATAAAGGGGTTTAAACATGTCAAAAAATTTCAATAATCTTAAATGCACATTGTAACACAAATTGGCCATAAGATTAATCAAACATTTCCATTGCTTGCCCAAAAGTTTGTGCCTATATAGCTTGACACAAGACCCCATCTTTCCTATGATTGTGAAAGTAGTCCCCTAAAATGGTGTGGGGGTGAAATTCAAGCATTCTTCCCCTTAGGTTGAATGCTTAACATCATTTTGAGAAATTTGTGATGCAAACCATAATCCATCACCTTTTTGTATTTTGTTAACACCTTTTCTTCATCAAATACAAACAAACCTATGTTGAAAAAATCATCATTTAAAAAATGATATCTCACCTTTTCATAAACCCATAGTAATGCATCAGCATTTTCATGCTTCTTCTTATGTCAATCCTTGGTGGTGAACTCATATTCCTTTAACAATGAAATCTATTTGGTAATCTTGGCAATAAGATCAAGGTAGAATAAATATTTAAAGGCCTGATGGTTGGTATCTAGCTACATCCTACCTATTATGTAGGTAAATGTAGAGCTAGCTTTGTTTAGGTGGCCTAGTATAACAACTTATGCTACATTAAGTAGCCTCCGCAAGGGAGGGGGGGGATAGGGGGAACATTACTCTTTGAATTTACAAATTATATGAGTAAAAAATAAGGTTCCATATACTGGTTGTTTGAATATATATATATAATGAAAGTCAAGATATAATTAATATAAGGTATACATTAATCCCTTATATTAAAAAAAAACCAATGTACTTTTAAAAATTAAATATTAATTGTTAGTGGGTGAACAAATAATAGGTTAGTAAATGAACTAGTAATTGCACTTGAGGGAAAGTGAAGTGAATGATCCTTGCACACCATTAGAAGTTGAATCATTTTGAAGAAGCTTACATTTTAGATGGATGTTTTGTTTTGTCACCTCCCAATTACCAAGTTGGAAAATATGATATTTGGTATGATATACAATACATATGGTATGTCAAAAAAAAAGTTTTTATCATATGATCTTACCATGTTTAGTTGCATCTTCATTACTCCTCATAACTTCAAGTACCTATAACATAAAAACTTAAATGTACATAGGGTATCAAAATTTTATGCAAAAATAAATAAAAATAAATTTGGGGCAGTTTAAATATGTGCACATAAAAAAGTTATGTAATTACAGGGTGGGAAAAAAAAGGTTCTTTCATGTAATACCCAAAACAATACCTTGTATGACATAAGAAGAGTAAATTTTTAAATCTTAATGTTCCCCCTTTGGAGTAGCTTAGGCTAGGCTTAAACCTTACTTAAACATCATATGCTAACCTAGCATAGCCTAACATAAATTGAAAGTCTAACCTAGTCAACCTAACTTCGTACCTAACCTAGCTTGCTTAACCTAGCCTACATATCCAATTGGTCCATTTCATTTTTTTTTAAAATCAATAAATGGTTGGTATTATAGAATTAATATTGACATGAGGAACTATTGGTGCCAATGTGTGGTTTGATGAAGTTGAGGTATAACATTATTATTATTTATTCATCTTTTTCTTGTCTAAGAGTGGTAGCTAAAAGGATAAAAGGTCATCTCTCCCAAAAGGGGTGTGGAAATCTAAATAGGCTTGGGAAGTGAAGGTAGAAGCTTTGAGCAAGAGTGTTATTCATTAAATAACAATTAGCTTGGTTGACTCCGACAAGGTACACAACCAACACTTTTACAACGCTTTCTTACATGGTGCAATGTTGAGTGTTTTGTTATGCAACTACATTGAAAGGTTTGACATTGCCAAATTAGTAATCCAAGCACATTTCTTTTGGTGTATGCAACATATTGACTTCTCATGTCAAATATTTGCCAATGAAGGGATCTCCTTGTTATTCCATAAATAAGATAGACTTTGTGAAAAGAAAATTTCAGTGGAGGCCACTTTACTTGAATAAGTGACATTTCTGCTTATTGGTAAGAAGGAAACAACAGACTAAACTTGTTTCAATCATCTTTTGTTGTGTTATTATTTGTCGTTTGTGATCTTGTGGTGTGACAATTGTTAACTTTTGTTAAAGGGTCATGGTTTACTTGAACATTTAGAAAATATTGTCCCAAATGATGTTTTGTGTAATTTTTGAATAAAATATCATATAATGCAATGATAAATGATTTTTCCTATTGAATTTTTGAAATTGCAATCTTGTAATATGCAATAAACACAACATAGAGATATTGAGATGTATTCACACATATAAAAATAAATTATATTATGGTAGTATTTTAAAAACATCAAAATATTTCTTACATGTATGAAAATGTCATAACTATTTATATGAGGAGTGATCGGTGTATTTTGATCAATATGATTTAGATGCACTTTTTGACCAATTTCTTGGCCCATCCATTAACAATGACTATCCAAAATGCATATATTTACATCATGTTAGATTCTTGAATTTGTCCACATGGGAAAATATCTTAAATTTTAAAAGATGATTTAAGAAAATCCAAAAATCAAAATTAAAGGTGTTAACAATGACCTATATTAATGCCCAATGAAATTGATTGGTGGATATAAACATAATAATGGTGTGACTTTTTAGTTGGGATGTAGGTTATGTTTGTGGGTGAAATATTTGTGAATACCAATGCTAGATTCAAAAGAAAATGGGAAGCATGGTATTATGTATCAATATTTAGTATGGACACTTGACTATGCCCAAAACCCCAAGATCCTTGTATTTATCTCTAATAAGTGTTCACTAGATTTTAATCCATAGCATGAACATTACATAAAATCCAATTTCAACATGATAATTTGTAATACCATAAGTAATAAGAAACATAATCATTTTTGTTCCACTCAAGCAAATCAACACCCCCCAATAGTTCATGCAAGGTAAGTCTTAGTGGATGGTCCTAATTTGTTATTTGGATTAACAAGTGTTGCAAAGTCAATGGTCACCTTCGCGTTGATATGCAATTGCAAGTCCATATATAGCTGAAACCTTGTACTTGTACATTTGTAATGACACAAAAATGCATTGAACTATTATGATGCATCTATTAAGTTTGCATAATTTGGTTGCTCAACTTTGCCATTGCTTTGGACAACATATGTCATCACCTTTTCTATATTGAACTAGAATAAAAGTAGCATTAGAAGCTTTCACATTAAAACATTTCTTGCCACATGTTTTACATTGTGTTGCATTTAGTGGCCCCATTATGTTCAACATGGAAAAAAATGCAACCAAATGAACATACAACATTGGTTAGGTTCTCATCACATGGTTGTGAACACATACTATTGAACATACCCTCTTCTAGAACAAAATATTCAATGTCTAGTGTAGTCAATTGAATTCCACAACTTAAAAACAAATACATCACCTTCGCATCCATCACACCCACATGGTAGCCATCCACCTTACTTGGGCAATATGAAGAAAAAACAATAGTCATATCCCATGCCTATCACTAAGTTATGTGCCGGTGCATGTAGTTGGCATTTTCTTAACAAGGATTTTTGGTTGAAAAGCTACACAATGGAAGCAAAACTGAAAATAAACAATTGGGAATCATACCCTTGTAAAATGAACAAATCTAGACTAAATTGTTGCTTAAATCCAATCATCGCCAACAATAATCCTATATTGGATATAATAAGACCATGTGACTAATTTCAAAATCTTTTCAACCATGATGATGTTGGTTTCATTTGGATAGATTTTGATGTGAGACACATTACAAGAAGGTCAAATAACCTTGACATTATGAAAAAAAATTCAGGTCATATTGACATATGCTAGCACTTCCATTATTGTACCTACCACCTATAGGAAATGGCTCTTAATAAGTATAGCCCAAAAAAATCCTTTAGCTTATCCAAATATAACCCAAATAGTGTTATGGGACAAAGGGCAAAACTCGTTTCACACCAAAGGGAAAGCTAGAGTTCCATAGTCTAATATAATTTACTAGCTCTCATTGAAGCAATGCCTACCATGTTCCAAATGCTATAACCACCAGCATTATTAGAAAAGATTGTTAGCTGTGTTAGGTATCCCCCTAGGGTTTAAAGTTTAAACTCAAGTCCACCCAAAGTTCCACCCTTGATTTTATGGGGGAGAAGTTTTCTAAGTGTATTTGGAGCACACCTTAATAGACCTCATATCCATGAATATCCCTCCTATTTTCTAGGAGGAAAATTTGATTTCTACTCATTAAGAGTGGGAGGGAAAAAACTATACCTATTTATATACCTCCTACAATACCTCCCAAGCTTAAAGGAGTAGACATAACAACTCTCTCTCTCTCTCTCTCAAGTTCATGATAATATCCTCCTTGTACTTTATGATGGGTAAAGCCCATTGGTTGGGGGGGGGGCTGGAAAGCCTCAAAATGAGGGGCTTTATCACCTCCTCATAGGCCCCTTATTTTGGCAATTCACCCTACAAGTACAAAAACCAAAAGCCAAAAAAAGAAAGGGTTTTTTTACAGTTATTAATAAGGTTGTGGTACATGAGTTAGTTGTAAGGGCATCATGTATTGGATAATTAACTCATTGTGTCAGTCAGTGAAGTAAATAAGTACCCCAAGAAAGAAAGGGTTGTTAGTCTAGATGATAAGATCTGGAGTGCTGGGAGCCATGATTTTTATATAGGTAAAATTACTACTGTATTTGGGATCTGAGCAATTGGGGTCTTAAGCTTATTATATAGGTATCATGTTTGAACTTTGAGCTTTGGTTTTCCAAGTGATGATTTTTAAAAAGCTTCTTGTGTGAGTGAGATCATGGAGATGGAGATGGAGCTGATGATGATGATGATGATGATCAGATTTGGTTTTTCCATAAGTAATTAGTGAGTTTGACAGAAGACAAGCCCTTTTTAAATAAATATCTGCCAAGTAAAGTGCAAAATGTGGACAAAGGTGGTGACACAGCATGTACCTACACAAAATTTGCTAAGCTTACATTATTCCTTCATCCAGACTTCCCAGGAGGATTTACACCAATCTGAACTTAGGGTTTTGCTTGTGTATATGAATAGTAAGGACAAAAACACTTTTTTTTTGCTTTTTGTTGTTGTTGGTTGTTGTTGTTGTGGTGAATAAATCTCAGCTGTGATCTTTTTCTTTTCCTTCCCTGCTTGTCAAAGCACTCTCTGACTTACTTACCTGGGTTTTCAATTTACAGACTCAA